>VOFD01001834.1_pt1 | contig 24856 bp, 43 predicted proteins | sample 5384101 | NCBI WGS metagenome assembly VOFD01 (sample SAMN12384723, study PRJNA508395) | human gut metagenome | isolation source: healthy gut C | host: Homo sapiens
AAAAATACAAGCTGCCGATAATCCGAATTTTCATCCTGTTGATATTTATTCTTTTTTCGAACTTCCTTTCGTTTAAATATCAAACAATACAGGTAAAGATGAATCAATCTTACAGGTATTATCGTTTTTGGCTTGGACAGTTCACATATCAAATATCTCAGAACTGGAACTGTATAAAGCAGATGAAACAAGGGCCTCCGGTCAAGTAATAGGGAATGTGTGAAATAAGTGACTATTATCCAACAGCTTCTGCTGAACGGATGTTTGATTCTGATCCCTTGACATTTACCTATTCTAAGGCTTTAGGAAGATATGCCGGTATTGATTTGGGAGTACCGGAAACTATATCGGTTATAAGATTTATCATTCGGAATGATGACAATGGGATTCGTAAAGGATGTGATTATGAATTATTTTATGCGGATCAAGATTGTTGGAAGTCTGTGGGTCGGAAAAAGGCTGAACAAGATGATGTGATAATATTCGAACAGGTTCCTACCAATGCTGTATATTGGTTGCGTAATCATACGAAAGGACATGAGGAGCGGATATTCACTTATGTAAATGACTCGATAGTATGGTGGTGAAGGCAATACAAATAGTAAAAAGGATAGAGTTGGTCGGATATATTATTTGTCTGCTGTGTCTCTCTTTTGGCCGTGGGGAAAGGTGAGTTATCTTATTCCTTCGCAGATTGATATTGTTTCCAATATGCAGTTGGTTTTGTTGGTACAACTATTGATTGTAGCGATTGTCCGTTTTTAGAAAAGCGTTTATCGCTTCGATTGACATGGGGTGATTGTTTATTTGCGGTTTATTGTCTTTATATTTTCTGTAGAGGTGGCTTATATACTCTAAATTATATAGAGTTGTCAACTATCATTTTGTTTTATGGAGTGTTTCGAACGATCAGGATTAATCAGATTATTCCATGCTTAATGACCGTTTTGGTTGTTAGGTTGCTTGCAGGTAGTGTACGGCTTTTATAAACAATCAGGATTCGGATATACACCTGATGTTTATTTGGGAAGAATAACGGGAACTTTTTTAATACGGGAATATTCGGAGGATATATACTTATTTTGTTTAGTATTGGTCTATGCTGTTGGTGGATATTACCGATTATTAATAAATGGCGCTGGGAATATCTGATTTTGAGTATCTTTTATTTATTGGTAATATATAATACCTCTTCTCGTGCAGCTTGGTTGGTTTGTCTGTTTTTAATCGTGTATATCTTTTTAGATAGATATGGATGGTTTAGATCGAGAGTTCTATATGCGTTTGGTTTATTTTTCGTTCTACTGGCTTTATTGGTCGTGGTTTGTATTTGCAATGACTATAAAATGGATTCTATAGCAGGTCGTCTGATGATTTGGGTGATTGCTTTCCGGATGATTTGTTTGCATCCGATTTTTGGTTTGGGTATGAATGGTTTCAGTCTGCTTATATGGGTATCAAGCAGCTTATTCTACTTTTCCATCTTTTAAAAAATGGGCTTATCTGTTGGATGATAATTTGTTTGCCTTTAATGAGTTTATGAGAATTGCGGTCGAGCAAGGTTTAATCGGATTAATGCTTGTGTCGGGCATATTGTATGTATTGCTTGTAAAAAGAAAAAGCCTGTTAAGGAAGAGAAGCTTTGCCGTATCATGAAGGTCTTGATACTGGTTTGGGTATTGTTTGGTTTGTTTTCTTATCCTTTTCTGTTTTTCAGATGTGTTTGCTTTTGGTTCTGTTTATTGCTATACGGATTTCATTAGAAAGTACGGGTATGATGGTAAAATATACTGCTGTTCGATGGATGGTTCAATGGGTATTATTGATTGGTATATTTATAGGTATCCGGCATTCCTGTTTAAGACCATATGCCGATTCTTTGAAGGAGTGGAGTGATATTTTACGGGTGTCTACATTTGAGACACCGAAAGTAACGATTGAGAAGTTGAAAAGAGTAGAACCTTATTTGAAGGAGGAGGCTGGTTTTCTCTTTCTTTAGCCCGGTTATATCAAACAGATAAACAATATGAAGAGGCTTTTGAGGTGTTATGAAACATCCAACTGCTTGAGGTCTTCTTTTTACTACTGTGATTGAATATGCGGAAGTATGTATGCAGACCGGCCGTTATATACAAAGCAGATTCTTTACTTTATTTGGCAAAGAATATGATTCCTTCCCGAATTAAACCTTACTATTGTTTGGCATTGTCTTTACATAAACAAGGCAAGCCGGAAGAGGCTTGTAGGGTATTGCAGGAAGGATTGGCTAAGCCGATAAAGGTAAACACAGTATATACAGATGATTTGTTGTTGAGGATGAGAGAATTGAAGAAGGAGATTTGTTCGGACAAGTGATAAATTAAATGAATTATTAACAGTAAAAAGTTATGGTATGAAGAAAAGCAGAAAGTGTTTTTGGTATTTACGCTATTTGCCATTTTGTTGGCTTGCGAGCAGGAGTACCCATTCAATTCCTTTAAAGCCACAAAGCGTGATTTGCAGAGCGAGGTGGATCGGGTTCGCCAGTGGTATGAACAAAACAAACCGGGTTTGGTACAGACTAAATCCGGAGTGGAAGATGAGCTGTCGATAATGATGGCTCCTGAATTGGTCGGAAAGTTTTCTTCGGGAAGATGAGAATTATGAGACAGTAGAAGTTGCGGCGGCAATGAACAAGCGGGTTACGTATATGACTCCGGAGGTTCGTTCCCGGTATGTATCGACGAAAGAAGCCGTGTATAAACAGGATATGCGTCGTTTTGTTTTTCTTGACGGATAAGAAAACGAACGAAATGAATTGTTTTGTGATGTTGATAGTTCCGGATTTGTCTTATTTGAGAAAAGCGATTTCAAACCGTTTTACAAGAACACTTATTTGGAGCGTGATGACGATTTTAGCGGTTATATTTTGTATTATGAATTGACGGCACGTTTGCCAACGGTTGGAGGTATGAAGATGGTGAGTTAAGGCAAACGGTAACCGAAACGCCTTTTTACCGTTATAGGGGAATCGTCCGGAGCCTATAAGGACTCGTTCGAGAGATTGCAGTGAGGTTGAGATGCATATTTTGACTGAAGAGTGTACGGATCATTTTACTTATGTGGAATATGATGGTGTAACCTCAGAATTGAATTATTCCCATACCACTTGCGTGTATTATGACGAAGTAACCGGTAGTTATTTGGTTTGTGAAGACAGGGATGGTGATTATAAAGGGAGGCGGTGGAGGATATCAGCCGCCAACTGATCCGGAGGATCCGGCGATGGGCGAGATGAAAGGATTGTATTCAACATCATCTACATTGACTGATACAGAAAGTAAACTATTGTTAGGCGAGTATCAGGGCTTATGTGGTTTGAAACCGACGATAGAACGTATGTGTAATTCTCTTATTGAAAATGGTGTTAAAATTATTTTCACAATTGAGGGGACCTTGAATAATGAGCCGGCTGAATATCAAAGGAGGGGTTATTCGATTTCGCTCTGTTAATGATATAAAAGCTAATGCTTTAGAGGAAGAATTGATTCATGCTTATCAGCATAAAGTATTGAAACAAAGGTGGGATATGACTTATAAGAATGTTGAATTTGAGGCGAAGTTGTTTAAAGATCTGACATCAGCATTGGATGGATATGGTATTGGCAATACAATATTTCCGTGGGGATTAGAGGATACAGAAAAGGAGGAATATATTCAATATGGTATTAATTATGATGAATGGATGAAACTTATTTTCAGAAGAAGTAAATTTACCGGAAGAGGATTTAGTAAGGGCTTATGAGTTTGCTAAAGATTGGCCGGCAATAAGTGTTTCAAAAAAAGATCCTTCAGTTGTATTGAAATATGATCCTGATTATAAATTATTATTAATCGAAGAATTTATATTAAAAAGATAGCGTATGAGAAAAGTAATGTTTTATTTATTCCTGTCGCTTTCGTGTCTGGCACTAAGTGCTCAGAAGGTGACTCATAAAAAGTTCAGAGTATGATCAATCCTATAGGTGTGAATTTAAGGAACTTGATCGTGATAAGTATCGGGAAGGTATGTGTGAGTTGAAAAATGATTATACAGGTGTCCCCGAAACCACCCCTTGAATATGCCTTAGAACTAAAAGGCTGTATTGGAAGAGATCTATAAAGAAACAATATACCCTGAAATAGGGATATTGATGGGAAAAATAGTTTTGTTGGTTTTGATGAGAAAGATGATTTCATAAGAGTGGAATTGTCATTACCTTCTCAGGATCGTACGGCAGGATTGCCGGACTCTTTGATCAAAAAGTTTGCATTAAAAAGTCAAAGAGCGTGTAGTTCCATCAGACTATTTGAGGCTTCGTCCCAGAGTGCCCGGTTATATATCTTATTATAGGTATGGTGCACTAATGCGGGATAAAAAATAAAAGGCGTTGTCATAATGTATTGTCCTGTCATCCCGGGCTTGCCCGGGGATCGCATCCTAGACGGATGAGCGGTATTTAGTATGAGATGGCGAGTTAAACCTGCCATGACAAAACAAGATTTTGACACACTGAAAAAAGATAGCTTATGCGAGAAGTAATGTTTTTATTTATTCCTGTCGCTTTTGTGTCTGTCGCTAAGTGCTCAGAAGGTGACCCGTGATAGTTTTGAGTCTATTCAATCCTATAAGTGTGAATTTAAGGTACTTGATCGTGATAAGTATCGGGAAGGTATATGTGGGTTGAAAAGTGATTATACCGGTGTCCCTGAAACCACCCCTTGAATATGCCTTAGAACTAAAGGCCGTATTGGAAGATATCTATAAAGAAATAATATATCCGAAAATAGAGGATTTTTTATTGGAAAGAAGTTCTGTTAGTTTTTGATGAGAAAGATGATTTTATAAGAGTGGAATTATCATTACCTCTTCAGGATCGTACGATAGGATTGCCGGACTCTTTGATCAAAAAGTTTGCATTAAAAGTCAAAGAGCGTGTAGTTCCATCAGACTATTTGATGCTTCGTCCCAGAGTGCCTGGTTATATATCTTATTATAGGTATGGGGGTAATAATGCGGGATAAAAAATAAAAGGCGTTGTCATAATGAAATGATAGATATGAAAAATGTATTGTTAACTATTTTATTTTGTTTGACTATTTCAGTTTCTTACGCTCAGAAAGTCGAGGTTTCCAACCATTATACTCAAAGATATTATACTGTTGAATATCGGTCTGTTATAGGAATGAAACCTATACAACTTTCTTTTTAAGAAATACAAGTAGGGTTGATTTTGTCGCTCAGGTAGACACTATTTTTAGTAGAATAATGGGTGATTCTATAGACAAAGCCGTTGTACAAATGAGTATTTCTTCGAAAGGAGAAATATTGTCTATTGCCATAGGAGTAAGAGAGGAGATTTCTTATTTGGTTACTGAAGATATGGTAAAGAGTTTTGTAAATGAAGCAAGATCAAATATTGTTTTTTCAGACTATTTTGATTTTCAGAATGTTTCAGTCGAAGGTTATAGTACTTATGGTATACCTGTAGGAAAAGCAAGAAAAAGATAGCTTATGAGAAAAGTAGTGTTTTATTTAGTCCTGTCGCTTTCGTGTCTGGTGCTAAGTGCTCAGAAGGTGACCTGTGACAGCTCGCTTTGTGCACAACAAACGGCAGAGATTGTTGCCGAGAAGTTACAAACGCAGTTGGCCTTGTTTCCGCAAGAAAAAACTTTACCTGCATTTGGACAAACATGTGTATGCACCGGGCGAGCAGGTCCGGTTCAGAGCCTATCTGGTGGATGCCGCTTCGCATCGGTCGGTGACGAAGAGTGGTTATGTATATGTGGAATTGGCTGACCGGGAAGAACGGGTGGTGAGCCAGGCGAAGGTGCGTGCCGATTCGTTACATCTGTTCCATGGTTATTTGTTGCTGCCCGAAGCGGTGGAGGCGGGTAGTTATCGGGTGCAAGGGTACACGGATTATATGAGGAATACGGGGAATAAAGAGTACCTGTTCCGGCAGACGATTCAGGTGTTGGCAGAAGCATGCCCGATTGCAGAGCAAGAAACGGTACTTTTGGAGCAAGAAAACTATGTTTTGCAGGTGAAAGAAGTATCGGATAAGATCGCTATTGAGGTGACACAATCGGATCGTGTAGCCTATCCTGCCGATTCTTTGTATCTGTTGTTGCATACGCGGGGTGAACTGCTTTCTTGGACAAGCTGGAAACCGGGGCAGGAACCGCTTTGTTTGGATAAGGATCGTTTGCCTGTCGGTGTTTCCCAATTGCTTTTGTTGGATGGAAGGAATCGCTTGCTTAGTGAACGGTTGCTTGTCATGAGACAACCTGAGAAGGAACAGATAAAGGTCGAAGCCGAACGGAAAGGGGAACGGATGACGTTGCATTTCTTTTTTAGTGGATAGTACGCTGATTGCTTCAGATAATTACGTTTCCATAGCGGTAGTGGCGGGCAAGGAGAAAGTTGCAGGTTCTTCAGGCATCTATTCAAATATGTTGTTCACTTCTGATTTGTTGGAAGGGGAGATGCCTGAGGATGGCCTGTCGGTGGTGCGTCAATCTTGGAAGAGGTATGACATGGAAGCTGTATTGAATAACCGCTATGTCGTTCCTTCTATTCCTTATGAGTCGGCTTTGTCGGAAACTGACGATCGGCAGGTAACAACCAGGTTGGATGAAGATGGAAAGCAAAAGGTTTCTTCTGAAAAAGGATTTTCCCGTTATCAACACTATTGTTCCTCTTCTCTTTCTAAGAAGGATATAGAAAAAAGGAAAGCAACGACTACAGATGAGTTGTTGGTTCGTTTGCCGGGAATGAGCAAATATCGGAACTATTATCGGGCTTTGTCGGGTGGGGCAACGCCTACGGGCAACGGTTGTATGGTGGTGTTCAATGATGAGGTGATGCAACCTTATTTTGATATCAATCAGATAGAGCCTTCTGCTATTACCTTCATGGGGGTTATTTCCGGCCCTAAGATGGCCATGTTTGGAAGCGAAGGCTCACCGATTGTGGATAGGAATAATTTGACAATGGCACCGCAACATGCGTTAGTGATTTCTACCCGTTCTGTGGATGCGTCATCTGAAAAACGTGTAGAGCCGTCGGAGGTTAAAGGAAGGGACAAAGATACGATCTTCTATTGGAATCCGGCGATAAAGTTGGAAAAGGAGTTTTCCATATCGTTCGACATGCCCTCATCTCACTCAAACTATCGGGTTGTGTTGGAAGGGATACTGGAAGACGGACGGATTGTTTGTATGGATGCAAAACCGCAGGAAGTAGAAAAAACATCCAGTTCGTTAAGTACCACCTATAAAATAGTTTATGATGCTTCTCAAAAGGAGAAGAGGAAATGGGGGCTTTTTTTTCCCATTCTGATAAATCTGTGTTTTTGCTTATAGATAAGCTGGATTATCTTTTCTGTGATGTATTTCAACAAAGAGAAAAGATGCCTAGGTCACGTGTAGAACTGATGATAACCGGGGGTGGGACATGCTTCGGGGGTCAACCTATCTGTTTCGAATAAATATGCGGCATACATTTCGGAGGAAAAGTTCAGGGATTTTGCCCGAAGAGTGGTTTCTGAGATTTCTATTGCTGATTACTTTGTGATTGGGCCATATGTGAAAGATAAGTATTGTGAATACACGTTACCCATCGGATTCCATCCTTATTGGGAGACAGGAAAAGGAGAGGTGACGATAGGCGATTATTTCGGTGGAGATATACTTTATCGATTTGATTATGCTGCACATATCGAAACGATGAAGAGTAAAAAGGCGTCCTATTTAAGCCTTCCGCTTTATTGTCAGTTTGAGAAACAAATAGAAACCATTTATTCGGATGTCTTGGGTGATTATTTCGAAGGAGTGAATGAAGTAAGGGCGAGGACATTGGTTTATATATCCGATGCAGGTGATATATTGCGCATCTCTCTGGCAATGGATCGGAAATTCTCGGACCGTATAACCAAAGAGCAGTTCAAACAATTTGCCGACCGGATAAAAAGAAACTGTTACAATGTCTGATTATTTTGAAGTGAAACCGATTTCGGAGGGTGGTTATTCTTTGGAACAGGTGAGGGTAGGCGATAAGCAGTAATGTTGCGCGAAGGTGAAAACGGCGGTGCCATCGTGTGGCTGGTACCGCCGCCGTTTTTTTATACGTTGAAGCGGAAATGCATGATGTCGCCATCCTGTACGACATATTCTTTTCCTTCCACGCTAATCTTTCCCGCTTCCTTCACGGCGGTTTCCGAGCCGTAGTGGATATAGTCGTCGTATTTGATTACTTCGGCACGGATGAAACCTTTCTCGAAGTCGGTATGGATCACGCCGGCACATTGCGGGGCTTTCCAGCCTTTCAGGAACGTCCAGGCACGGCATTCGTCGGGACCGGCGGTCAGGAAGGTTTTTAGGTTCAGCAAGCGGTAGGCCGATTTGATGAGGCGGTTGACGCCCGACTCTTCCAGCCCGATTTCCTCGAGGAACATCTGGCGTTCTTCATACGTTTCGAATTCGGCTATTTCGCTTTCGATCTTGGCTGCTACGACCAGGATTTCCGCGCTTTCGTCTTTCACTGCTTCACGTACGGCATCGACATATTTATTACCGTTTACGGCACTTGCTTCATCCACGTTGCAGATGTACATCACCGGTTTGCTGGTCAGCAGGAAGAGGTCGTGAGCGATCTTTTGCTCGTCTTTGGTCTCGAAGGTGACCGTACGCGCGCTTTTGCCCTGTTCCAAGGCTTCTTTGTATTTGACTAATACTTCGTAGGCTTGCTTGGCTTGTTTGTCGCCGCCTGTCTGAGCCTGTTTCTGTACTTTGGCGATACGACTTTCGATGGTTTCGAGGTCCTTGATCTGAAGTTCGGCATCGATGATCTCTTTATCGCGCACAGGGTCTACCTTGCCATCCACATGCACGATGTTGTCGTCGTCGAAGCAGCGCAAGACATGGAGGATTGCGTCGGTTTCGCGGATATTGGCCAAGAATTTGTTGCCCAGTCCTTCGCCCTTGCTGGCACCTTTCACCAGGCCGGCGATGTCGACGATTTCGACGGTTGTCGGGATCACTCGTTGCGGATGTTCAATTTCCGCCAGTTTGTTCAGACGCTCATCGGGAACGGTAATTACACCAACGTTCGGTTCGATCGTACAGAACGGGAAGTTTGCTGATTGTGCTTTTGCATTTGATAAGCAGTTAAAAAGGGTAGACTTCCCAACGTTCGGAAGACCTACGATGCCACATTGTAATGCCATAAATTAGTATGTTGTTTTTATTATCTATTCGTATTGTTTCATCTCGGAAGCTGCCGTCCGGCAGACTTTTTCAGCGGGCAAAGATAACCATTCTTTCCTGATTATATGCTATTTCCCGTCATGGAAGAGTTTTTCTGGGTTGGGATCCTAAGGTTATGCGAATCATCTCGCATAACCTTAGGATCTTAGCTGAAGTACTTTTGATGCCATAGGGTGGCATTATTCAATTTCGGACGGTCGCCCGGGTCGGGAGTAGGATCCGGTTCCGGCTCTGGTTCGGGGGCAGGCTCGGGGGTGGAGGTGCTGCCGGGGCCTCCCTTGGCGGCAATCAGGTCTTTGTATTTGCGGAAGATTTGGTTGACGGTGTCGATAAAGGAGAGGATGTCGTCGGTCGGCTCGAGCACGGCCAGGGCGTTGATGCGCTGGATGATTTCGGCCAAAATATTGTCGGTCACCTTGCGTGCCGAGAGGGTATCAATCTTCACGCGGTTGGTGTATTCGTCGATACGGGCGGCATCGAGTGCCTTGTATTCGTTGTTCAACGTTTCCAGTTGGGTGAAATAGGCCGACAGGTGCAATTTTTCCGCTGCCGCCTTGCGCGTTTCGTCTTTCATGTCGCGCAGCAGCCCGTCGATGGCGGCGGTCTCTTCGCTGAACGATTGGCTGTAGGCCTTCGCGTAGGCGTTGAACATGGCTTGGAGCACGAGGGCGGCCGACTGCATCTCGGTGTCGGGGCAGCTGGCGAAGGAGTTCACCTGCGAGTTGATGAAGATGAATGCCCGGTCGCGCTCCTTGTCTTTATCCACCATCTTGGCAGTTTCGGTACTCTTCATGATGCGGTTGACGCAGGTACCTTCCGTGTCGATTGCCTGCCGGTAGAGCGGGGCGAGGGTTTCGAGTTTGAGCTTCGCGGGGGTGATGGCGGTGATGCGTGCGTCGATCTCTGTGTGCATGTTCATGTGGGCAGTGTTGGTAAGACTTGTTTTTCTGATATTACCGATTTGTTTGGTTGTTAACATAACGAATTTATTTTTTGATTCATACTGCGTCGAAATGATTACGACGGTTGTTTTATTGCTTGCGACGCGGGTCGAAATGATTACGACAGGTTTTTGAAGCCTCCGACGCGGGTCGAAAGGGTTGCTGCGACCGTCGTGGCGGTTGCGACCGGGGTCGGAGCGGTTGCAACGGTTTTTTGATGCTTTCGCCTCGGGTCGCAAGGTTTGCGACGGTTGTTTTACTCTTTTCGACCTGCGTCGAAACGCCTACGAATGTACGATTAATAATCGGGAAAACCTCGCGGAAAGGTGTTTTTTAGTCCTCTGTGTGCCATTTAGTGCATTCAGTTTTTGAATTTCAGGATCATCAAGACAGGGTTATCTTCTTCCTTTAGGTTGGAGGCTATTTCTTTCAGTTTCTCGTCCATTATCTGGTTGTTGGCGTAGGCCTCCGTCAGGTCTGCCGCGCCCAGCATCACCAGCCCGTAGCCGTAAGGTATGTTGGCGGTGTTGATGAAGACGGGGTCTATCTCGCGGTTGTTGATGGCGCGGTTGCGGTAGATGGGTTCAAACCATTCGCCCGTCCGGCGGTTGTGCATGTAGAGCTTTTCCCTTTTTTCGCGTCCGGCTGTTATGTCGCTCATGTAGACTGTCACCTGCCGCGGCAGCCTGCTTGTCCAGGTGTAGTAGTCATTCATGCCCCGGAAGTAGAGCAGGGGGCTTCCGGGTCGCGGGTGGGGGCGTGGAGCGGAGCCATGACCGCGACGAGCGACCGGTCGGGCATGAGGGCGAAGACGGTATCGAGCGCGACGTTGGTCAGGTAGGTCCTGTCGGTACACTTGCCGAGGTTCGGCAGGTAACCGTAAGCCTTGTGGCTGTTTCCGTTCTCCATGATCACCTTTCGATTGGAGGCGATGAAACGGGGGATTTCTATGGCGAGCGTGTCGGTGGTACCATTCTCTTTCGAGAGGGTGAAATAGGGGCGGTAGGGGCTCTTCCGCTCCGGTTTTGTTGTAGCTGCACAGCAGGTAATCCGGATTCAGGTTGTCTATATCCAACATCATCATGTCGCAGTCGGCCAGGAGGGTGCGGCGATAATTTCCTTGGAAGTCGTACACTTTGAGGTGTTGGTAATCGACGATGAATACCTCTTTCCGTTTCCAGTCAACGATGTAACGGACGATGGTGGTATATTCTTCCGGTCCTTGTCCCCGTCGGCAGATACGTCCTTGCAACGTCTGCCCTTGTCTGTCGAACAAGAGGATTTCGCCGACACCGCTACCTCTGATGGCGATGCCGTCGTTCGAGACCACGGGAGTGTCGAAGTTGGCAAGTGTGCTGTCGGAGGTTGCCAACGGGATATATTCAACGTCGGCGATGTCTTGCAGCCAGATTTCTTTGGCCGGATAATCTTTGGCGACATTGACAACGACCAGTTGCGTTTGCTTCTGGTTGCTTGTTTGTTTACAGGAGCAGACGGATGCCGCGATTAAAAATAGAAGAAAGTATTTCATAGGATAAAAATGATTTTAAAAGTCGATTAAAAAACGATGGTTAATTCTCTATTTAATGTGCCTCCAGCCAGTTCTTCCCTTCACCGCAGTCGGCGATCAGGGGGACTTGGAGCTGGATGGCGTTTTTCCATTTCTTCGAGGACGATCTGGCGTACTTTTTTCCTGCTCGTCTTGGCAGACATTGAAGTTGAGTTCGTCGTGCACCTGGAGGATCATTTTGCTTTTCAGGCCTTCTTCTCGAAACGGTTGTAGATGCGCACCATCGCGACCTTGATGATGTCGGCCGCGCTGCCCTGGATAGGGGCGTTGATCGCATTTCGTTCGGCATAACCGCGTACGATGGCATTGTGCGAATTGATGTCCGGCAGGTAACGTTTGCGTTTGAATATCGTTTCGACATAGCCTTTTTTTCTTTTGCGATGCGGATACTTCTCGTCCATGTAATCGCGGATACCCGGATAGCTTTTGAAATAACTTTCTATAAGCTCTTTGGATTCTGCCCGAGGAATGTTCAGCCGTTCGGCAAGTCCGAATATGGAGATACCGTAGATGATCCCGAAATTGGCCGTTTTTGCCTTTGCGGCGCATGTCGCCGGTCACTTCCTCTACCGGGATGCCATATATCTTGGCGGCGGTTGCGGAGTGGATATCGGCACCGCTGCGGAAGGCTTCGATCATGTGCTCGTCCCGGCTCAGATGGGCCATGATGCGCAATTCGATCTGCGAGTAGTCCGCCGAGAAGAAGGTGCAATCTTCGTTGTCGGGGATGAATGCTTTGCGGATCTCACGTCCCAGTTCGTCGCGGATAGGGATATTCTGAAGATTCGGATTCGTCGAACTCAGGCGGCCGGTAGCCGTGACAGTCTGGTTGAACGAGGTATGGATCTTGCCTGTTTCCGGATTAATCAGTTCGGGAAGGGCATCTATATAGGTACTCAACAATTTTTTCAGTCCGCGATATTCCAGCAGCTTGCCTACTACCGGGTGTTTGGAACGCATTTTTTCCAGAATATCTTCGCTCGTACTGTAACTGCCTGTTTTTGTCTTTTTTGGCTTTCTCTTCGATCTTGAGATGTTCGAAAAGGACTTCGCCCACCTGTTTGCTGGAATTGATATTGAATTTGACGCCTGCCAGTTCGTAAATCTCTTTTTCCAGGTTGTTGAGTGCGGCGGTCAGTTCTTCCGATGACTGTTTCAAGGCGACCGTGTCGAGCTTGACACCTGTCAACTCCATTTCTGCCAATACATATATCAATGGCATCTCGATGTCGAAGAATAAAGATTCGATCCCTGTTTTCTTCAGTTCGGGCGCAAAGAAATGTTTGAGCTTTAATGTGACATCAGCATCTTCGGCGGCATACTCGGCGATCTGGGCGAGAGGGACGTCGCGCATGCAAAGCTGGTTTTTTCCCTTTCGGACCGATCAGCTGCGAGATGGGGACGGGTTTATATTTGAGATATGTTTCCGCCAGGTAGTCCATCCCGTGACGAAGTTCCGGGTTCAGCAGGTAGTGGGCGATCATCGTGTCGAATAACGGACCGGCCACGCGGACTCCGTACTTGCGGAGGACGATAATATCGAATTTGATGTTTTGTCCGATTTTCTGTGATTTGCGATTTTGGAGGGCAGGGGAGAAGTGGGTAACAATTTTCACTGCTTCTTCCTTGTCGGCCGGAACCGGGACGTACCAGGCTTCGTTTTCCTTCACCGCGAACGACATTCCGACCAATCCGGCAGTCAATGGGTCAATGCCATCTGTTTCCGTGTCAAAAGCAAAAAAATCCTGATCTGCTAAAAAACGGCCTAATTTAGCCATTTCTTCTTCAGAATCAACGGTTTTATATACATGAAGAGTCGTTTTAAGCTCGCGAGAGTCAAATATTTTGGAACATTCGGAACCTTCGGGCGCAAATAAGTCAAAGAGATTGCCTTGAACAGGGCCTTTTTGCTGCCACCTTTGCGGGGCGGGGGCGGACTTTTTCTCTTCTGCCTGTCATTTTGTTAATAAATGTTCTGAATTCTAGTTCCGTGTAAATCTCGGTCAGACGGGTTTCGTTCGGTTTTTCACGGACGCATTTCACGGCATCGAACTGGATGGGAACATCTGTCTTGATCGTAGCCAGGAATTTTGAGAAACGAATCTGTTCGGCATTCTCCGATACCTCTTCTGGAGGGAGCCTTTCAGCTTGTCGGTATTCTCCAACAGATTTTCGATCGAGCCGTATTCCTCGAGAAGTTTCTGTGCTGTCTTTTCTCCGACACCCGGACAACCCGGGAATGTTATCGGAGCTGTCGCCCATCAGTCCAAGAAGGTCGATCACCTGGTCGACCGAAGTCAGCGAATATTTATTCAGGACTTCTTTGACGCCCATCACTTCGTAGTCGCCTCCGAATTTGGGACGGTACATAAATATATGTTCGGACACCAGTTGTCCGTAATCTTTGTCGGTGTCATCATATAGACTTCGAATCCCTTCTTTCTCCGCCTGCTTTGATACGGTGCCGATGACATCGTCTGGCTTCAAAGCGGGAACTTCCAGTATGGGGATATTGTATGCTTCGATAATATCCTTGATAATAGGGACGGACTGCCGGATTACTTCCGGGGTTTCTTCCCGCTGTGCCTTGTATAATTCGTATGCTTCGTGACGGAAGGTCGGGCCTTTCGGGTCGAAAGCCACGGCGATATGTGTCGGATTCTCACGTTTTAAAACGTCTTCCAGACTGTTTATAAACCCGAAAATGGCCGATGTATTCATGCCTTTTGAGTTAATACGCGGATTTTTAAGAAAAGCGTAGTACGACCGATAGATCAGTGCATACGCGTCTATAAGGAATAGCTTCATCTCTTTTAACACGTTTTAGGGTGACAATAGACGGTAAATGTACGAAAAAAACTCGCTTACTCAATACTTTTTGTTACTTTTTGCGAATCTTTGAATAGATTATGAAAGATAGAAAGAAAATAGAAGAACCGGTTGCGGAAGAGTTTAAACGCTTTAATGATGAGTTTGCGGATTCGCTTCGTAGCGAGACGCATAGACTGCAAGCGGCTATCGACCAGATCTTGCATGCCAGCGGTAAACATGTTCGTCCGTTATTGGTATTGCTTACGGCAAAAGCTTGTGGAAAGGTAACAGATCATACGATCAATTCGGCTGTTTTTCTCGAATTGTTGCATACTGCCACCCTGATACACGACGATGTAATCGAAGATGAGACGAAAGAACGCCGGGGAGTGCCTTCCCTGAATGCCGTTTTCGATAATCGTATCTCCGTATTGGTTGGGGATTATGTCCTTTCCACGGCTTTGATCCGTTCTATTCAGACCAGGCAATCTGCAAATCATAAATATCGTATCCAACCTGGGGCGCGACTTGTCGGAAGGTGAGATCAAACAGCTCGAAACGGCCGAAGAAAGCTATCCTCGACGAGGCTTGTTATATGCAGGTGATAAAGAAAAGACGGCTACGCTGCTTTCTTCCTGTACGGAGATCGGTGCTATTTCGGCAGATGCTTCGCCGGAACTGGTGCGTAAATGCCGTAAGTTCGGTGAGTATCTGGGGTATTGTTTCCAGATCAAGGACGATATTTTCGACTATTATAAAGAAATGAATATCGGAAAGCCTACCGGTAATGATATTCGCGAAGGAAAGGTAACATTACCGTTGTTGCATGCCCTTGAAAGCGGCAGGAGAGAAGATGTGGAATCTCTTCTGAAAGTGATCCACGATAAGGATTTTCATCTGCTGGAATATTGATGCTTTGATTGAGTTTGCCAAGGCCAACGGTGGTATTGAATATGCAGAAATGCGTATGAAGGAGTATCATGATAAGGCTGTTGGAGGTGCTTATGCAGCTTCCGGAATCGGATGCCCGCGAGAGGTTTGCTGGCGTTTTGGCCGATTATATTATGGAGCGGCAGAAATAACAAGATACTGTTATTCTACATTTAGAAAAGGAACAGATTGCGCAGACGGACGCAGATAGAAATTATTCAAAAATCTGCGTCCGTCTGCGTTTTCTGCGTCGTCTGCGTCCCCTTTTTAGGTTATAGCACCTTTACCGTTATTTCCCCAGGCGGTGCTCTATATCTTCTACCAGGCTGCTGGCGCCGATACGGAACAGTTCCTTGTTCAGCCATTCGCTGCCCAGCACCTCCTTGACGATCGTGTAGTATTTAACGGCATCTTCTGCGGTACGAACACCACCGGATACTTTAATACCGATCTGCTTTCCTGTGATGGAATGGTACTTTTTGATCACTTTGCACATCGTATAGACGGCTTCCGGGGTTGCGCCGGGGTAACCCTTACCTGTGGATGTTTTGATGAAATCTGCGCCGGAATAGAGGGCTAAAATGGCCGCTTTCTGAATATTTTCCGGAGTGAGCAAGGCGCCGGTTTCCAGAATGACTTTTAATTTGCCTTCGCGGCAACTGTCTTTGATCTCCTGTATCTCTTCGGTCAGTTCTTCATAGTTATCTTCCATGAAATAACCGAGGTTCATCACTACGTCTATCTCGTCGGCTCCCGTCATGATAGCCATGGCTGTTTCCGCAATTTTCACTTCGTAAATGTCTGCGAAGAGGGGAAGCCTCCGGCTACCGAAGCGATCTTTACTTCCTGTGCCGTCAGTGCCTGCTTGACCGTTTCCACGAAATAGGGGATAGGTGCAGATGGCAGCGACATTCGGGAACGTCGGGGCGGGTTCCTTCAAAATCATTTACCCGGTCTACCAGTTTCCAGATACTTTCTTTTGTATCGATGCTGGTCAGCGAAGTCAGGTCGATGCATCCGTGGATTTGCTTCAGGACTTCGGGGGTGAAGTTCTCTTTTTCATGTTTGTCCAGGATTGAAACGACGTGTTTCCCTACTATCTCTTCCGTTCCGGCCGGATCGAATTTACTGAACGCTTCATGGTATTTATCCATGTGCTCGTGTTCATGGTCGTGATGGTGTTCATGATCATGGTCGTGACCGCAACTGCAATTGTGTTCGTGTGTCATAAATTTAATTTTTTGTTGTTTATATGTCGTTCTTTGTCCCGGCTGGTTTTCTTCTGCATATTCTTTTTCGAATGCTGCGGTCAGGTCCACGCCGGTTTGGTTTGCCAGACAGATCAATACCCATAGCACATCGGCCATTTCATCGCCTAAATCGCGGTTTTTGTCGCTTTCTCTTGAACGATTGTTCACCGTAGGTACGTGCCATGATCCGCCAGTTCGCCTACTTCCTCGGTCAGGATCGTCATATTGGTAAGCTCGTTGAAATAGCGTACGCCATATGTCTTGATCCATTGGTCCACTTTTTTCCTGGGCTTGTTGCAGGGTAATATCAGCCATCTTATTCTTTGTTTTGCGAGTCGATCAGGATGGTGACCGGCCCATCGTTCAACAATTCTATTTTCATATCAGCCCCAAATTCTCCTGGTGGAAACGGGCTTACCGATCTGCAACCCCATCTCGGCACAGAACGATTCGTACATCGGGATGGCAAACTCCGGTTTGAAGCCTTGATGTAAGAGGGGCGGTTTCCTTCTTCGTAGAGGCATGTAAAGTGAATTGGCTAACCACCATTACCTCGCCGCCTGTTTCGATTACAGAGCGGTTCATAACCCCGTTTTCATCGTCGAAAATACGCAGGTTTGCAATCTTCTTGCATAACCATTCGATGTCTTCCTGTGTATCGCGGTCTTCAATACCGACCAATACCAGCATTCCGTTCCCTATATTGGATTTGAGTTGTCGTCGATTGTAACGGAGCAATGCTGTGCACGCTGTATAACTGTTCTCATTTGTATGTTTACTTTAAACCATTTATTAATGCTTTTGTTTTTAGCTTCTCCGATCAATTCTTTTAATTCATCGAAGCTTGGCTTCCCGTATTCTTTTTACGCTTTTATAATGGCGCAAAAGTAATACTTTAGTCTTTTCTCCGATCCCATTGATGCTGTCCAGTTCGGAGCGGGTCTGGCTTTTGCTGCGCTTATCCTTGTGGAAAGTGATGGCAAAGCGGTGCACTTCGTCCTGTATCTGTGTAAAGAAACGGAACATCTGGCTTTGTATCTGCATACCTACAGTTATGGGAGGGAAGCCGAAAAGCAATTCCGAAGTCCGGTGCTTTCCATCTTTCGCCAGACCGGCTATCGGTATGTCCAGGTGGAGTTCGTCCTGGATCACTTCGCGGACGACTTCCATTTGTCCCTTTCCACCGTCGGTAAGGATCAGGTCGGGCAGGGGAGAACCTTCGTTGACGGCCGCTGGTAACGGCGGCGTACCACCTCTTTCATGGAGGCATAATCATCGGGCCCGACAACTGTTTTAATGATGTATTTGCGATAGTCTTTCTTCGATGGCTTCGCCATTTTGAAGACGACGCAGGCTGCAACAGCGTCGCTGCCCTTGTATATTCGAGTTATCGAAACATTCGATATGGATAGGCAGTTTGGGGGAGGTGCAAAGCGTCCTGTACTTCTTTCAGGATACGTGTGCTCCGTTGTTCCGGGTTGAGTTTTTCTGCCTGCTTTCAAACGGTCTACCTTGAACTGCTTTACATTCATTTCCGACAGTTCCAGCAATTTCCTTTTATCCCCGCGTTGCGGAACGGTGAAGGAAACGTTTCTCAGCTCCATCTCCACTTCAAAAGGGATGATGATCTCGCGTGCCGTACTTTTAAACCTGTCGCGCATTTCTACGATACCCAGGCTTAACAGTTCTTCTTTCGTTTCATCCAGGCGTTTCTTGTATTCAAATGTATAGGCCTGTACAATTGCCCCGTTTCCGATATGCATGAAATTGATATAGGCGGACTTCTCGTTCTCTGCGAAAGAGAATACATCTATATTGTGAAGCATTGGCGTAACCACCGTCGACTTTGAACGGTAATTCTCGATCACTTCGTATTTCTCTTTTATCTTTTGAGCCTCTTCAAACTTTAGTTCGGCAGCCAGTGCCTGCATCTCCTCATACAGATGTTTACTGATCTGGGAAATATTTCCACGAAGTATTTCCTTTATTTCGAAATATTCTTTTGGTATTCTTCGTGCGATTGCAGTCCGATGCAAGGTCCTTTGCAACGTTTGATGTGGTATTCAGACAAACATCGTACTTCCCGGCAGCAATCGATTCGGGTGTCAACGGGATATTTGCAGGTACGCAGCGGATAAAGTTCTTTCAACATCTGCAGCATGACTTTGGCTGTATATACAGATGGGTAGGGACCATAATATTGCGAACCGTCTTTGACGATATTCCGGGTCTGGAAGACGCGTGGGTAATATTCGTTTTTGACGGTAATGGAAGGATAGGTTTTGTCATCCTTCAGCAAAACATTATAGCGTGGACGGTACTGTTTGATCAGATTGTTTTCGAGTAAGGAGGGCATCTTCTTCCGTATCTACAACAATGTATTTGATGTCGCGGATTTGTTTAACCAATACACGTGTCTTATTGCTGTCGTGTTCCTTGTTGAAATAGGAGGATACACGGCGCTTCAGGTTCTTAGCCTTGCCTACATAAATGATCGTTCCTTTGTCGTCAAAGTACTGGTAGCAACCAGGCTTGTCCGGCAGGATAGAAAGGATCATTTTATATGTTTCTCCGTTTCTGAACTCATTTTGTTTAACTGTTTCTGTCCTATTCCCAGTGTTTTACCTTCTTTTTATCTAAAGTAAATGTTTCACGTGGAACAATTCGTGTTTTATCTTCCGAGCAGTACCAGCAGGATGTTGATATCGCTGGGGAGATACCAGGGATACGGCTTGCCTGGGCAATTGTATCCGGATCTATCTGGTTAGCTTTTGCCGTGCTTCGGTCGATAAAGACTGGATCGAATTGTAATCGAACTTGCCTTTGATATGAATATTTTCCAGGCGGTTTATCTTGTCTGCGATGATCTGTTCGCGGCGGATATAACCGCTGTATTTAATCAGGATTTCTGCCGCTTCGATAATCTCTTCTTTGCGGGCAACAGAACCTTTGTCCAGCTCTGTGCGGAATGCAGGAACAGGGCTGGCAATGTTCTCCAGTGTGAGTTGCGGGCGAAGGATCAGGTCGATCAGTTTACAGCCGTGAGCGAGTGGGGTAGTTCCCAGATTCTCCAATCCTTCGAATTTATATATTGGGGCTTTACGGAATAGTTTTCTGCAAAGTTGATAATAGCATCCCTGTTGCTCTTTTTTCTCCGTGAGCAGGTCGTAACGAGCCTGTTTTGCCAATCCTATTTGATAGGACTTTTTTGTCAGTCGCATATCGGCATCGTCTTGCCGGAGCAGAATGCGGTATTCGGCACGGGAGGTAAACATACGGTAAGGTTCGTCCACCCCTTTTGTGACGAGGTCGTCAATAAGTACGCCGATATAGGCTTCGTCGCGTCCTAAGATAAACGGTTCGCCGCCGTGACAATTGATGTGGGCGTTGATACCAGCCATGAGTCCTTGTCCACCTGCTTCTTCATATCCGGTAGTTCCGTTAATCTGTCCGGCAAAGAACAGGTTGCGGATTTGTTTTGTCTCCAGGTTATGATGTAACTGTGTCGGATCAAAAAAATCGTATTCGATTGCATATCCCGGACGATAAATACTGAATATCCCTGAATGCCGGGATGGCTTGCAGGGCACGCAACTGGATGTCTAATGGGAGAGAGGAGGAGAAACCGTTCAGGTAATATTCCTGTGTTGTTTCGCCTTCCGGTTCTAAGAATAGCTGATGCTGGTTTTATCGGCAAAAGTGACGATCTTCGTTTCGATACTTGGGACAGTAACGCGGTCCGATACTCTGAATTTGTCCGTTGTATAACGGAGAGTCGGGGAGGCCTTCGCGCAAAATATCGTGACAGGCTTCGTTTGGTGAAAGTGGTCCAGCAACTGAGTTGTTTTAACGGGCGTGGCTGGAAATTGAGATAAGAGAATTTATGAAAGTCGTTCTCTCGCGGTTGTTCACCCATTTCATCGAAGTGTACGCTCCGTCCGTCGATACGAACCGGAGTTCCGGTTTTCATCCGTTCCGATTTGATGCCAGAGAAACCAGTTGTTCTGTGAGTCCTGTGGCTGCCGGTTCCGGAGATGCGTCCGCCGCGTAATTGCGTGCGTCCTATATGCATCAGGCCGTTCAGGAACGTTCCGTTGGTTAAGACTACGCTCTTTGCCCGGAATTCTACATTCATATTGGTTTTTACACCACAGACTGTATTCCGTCCAGCATTATTTCCCGGACTGTATCCTGCCAGATATATAGATTCGGAAGATTTTCCACGATCCCTCGCCAACAGTCGATGAAGCGGGCACGGTCGCTTTGCGAGCGCGGGCTCCACATGGCAGGACCTTTACCCGGTTCAACATGCGGAACTGGATGGCTGTTTTGTCTGTAACAATACCCATATACCCTCCCAGCGCATCGATCTCCCGAACAATTTGCCCTTTGGCGATACCACCGACGGCGGGATTGCAACTCATCTGTGCGATTTTGTTCATGTCCATGGTGATAAGAAGCGTTTTTGAACCCAGGTTGGCGGCAGCTGCTGCGGCTTCACAGCCTGCATGACCGGCACCTACCACGATCACATCGTAATTGAAAGTCATTGTCGTAATTTCTTTGTTTCTTCTGCAAAGATAGTCATACTCCGCTTTTTAGCCACCATCCCAAAGGATATTTTGCTTATGCTTTGTTTTCGTTAAAGGTTCTACGGATGCAGATCTGTTGGTGGCTTTATCCTAAATATTTAAATTCTATAGTTCATCATATATTAATATAAGTCTAAAAAAAACGTTATGAAAAAGTATTTGTTTTTATTGGGGGCTGTTGATGCCAACCCTTTCGTTGTTTTTTGCCCAGGAGGCGTCGATCGGAAAAATCGATGTTTTCCATCCATGCAGGACCTTCCTGGTATCTGGGAAAAATGATCGGGATTACTAATAACTCCGATGCTTATCGCAGTGATTTGAGGAACGGGGTTTCCTGGGGTGTTAACTACTATTATCTGGGGGATAAATATATCTTCGATTGTTTAAACTGTCTCCCGGTCTCATTTATCAGGGTGGACAGTAAAAAACAGTCATGATGAAGGCTCCGATAAAAATTCTGATGAACTACATTGCACCACAAATCGCTTTATTCTATGTCAAGCAAAAAGTACAATTTGTCTTTGTCAACGGTTTGGGATACCAGCTTTACAAAGATAAAGTTCGGTGTATGATAAACCGCGGAATGTGTCGATGAACAAGCTTGCTTATAATTTATCCGCAGGCGGTGAATATCTCTTTTTCCCAACATATAGGAATCTCTGCAAAGGTGAATTGATTGTTACCTCTTCGGACAGTTATTCCGTCAAATACCATGGTCAGAAATGGCAGGTCGAGTCACCTGAATTGAATGGCGGTGGCGGCTGCTTTCTCAATTATCGTTGTTGTTCGGTATGAATTTTCATTTTTAATTAGACACCATTATGAAACATATATTATTTATCTGTTTGCTTTTTTTTTGTATAGCTTGTGAAGAGAATAAATCGGTCGATCCGACTCTTATGCCTGAGACGACTACGACCGGGGCGAATACATTTGGTTGCCTGGTTGACGGTTGGGTATCTGTCAGTGGCCGGTGGAGTTTGCCGGCTGCCGAATATGCAAACTGCAAGATAGTACCAGTATGACGATTTCGGCACAGGTCGGTTTCGACTCGTTTCTTCGTTTTACGATAGCCAATCCCAAACAGGGTGAAACACCCCGTATACAAATGTGTCTTTTGATAACCAAAAAATCGGAGGATGGAAAAAGTACACATTACCCGTATGTCTGACGGAATATTTAGCGGTACTTTCGAAGGCGGGCGTATGACAAAGGGGCGTTTCGACCTGAAATATAAGGAGTGAATGAATTTGGGCGAGGGGTTATAGCTGTTTTAAAACTTCCATCACATAGTTGCGCCGTTGCCGTGAAATGCTGATGGACGAACCGTCTTTCATACGGATATATCCTCCGTCGCTTTTGATGAAACTTTTTGATCTCATCCAGGTTGATCAGATGCGATTGGTGTACGCGCAGGAAATGATAGGGCGTCAGCAATTCGTCGAATTCTTTCAATGTTTTGGAGACAATCAGTTTCTCTCCTGTCTTTAAATAGAAGGTCGTATAGTTGCTTTCCGATTCGCAGCGGATGATGGAGCCGATCTCTACAAATTCTATTTTGTCGGCGACCGACAGCGCTATTTTTTCTTTTGTTTATCTACTGCCCGCGTGTTTTGAAGAAGGTTCTGCATCCGTTTGTTTTCCTGTTTTCGTAAGACGACCTGGACGGCTTTATCTACGGCATGTGTCAGTTCTTCCGGGTCGATAGGCTTCAGTAAATAGTCGAGTGCACTGAAACGGATTGCCTGGATCGCATAGCTGTCGTAAGCGGTTACAAAATCACCTCAAAAGGAATATCCGGAAGATTTTCCAGAAGGGAAAAACCGGTATCGTCACCCAGCCGGATATCCAGAAAAAAAGGATATCCGGTTTTACTTCGGGTAGGACGGTACGAGCTTCCGTAACGGAACTGCAGATGGCCGATATACTGATCTGCGGGCAATAAGTCCCGATCATGCGGAGCAGGTTCTCGCGGTTCCCTGCTCGTCATCTACAATTGCTGCGGTTATTTTTCGTATCCATCTTTTGGTGCCTTATAAAGGAATGGATAACCGGACATGGCAACCGGAAACAGCTTCTTTCTCCTGTCTGTTTTCGATCGTAATACCGATTTCCGTATTGTACAAAGTCTTTAATATTTCAAATTCATTGGTGACGGCACGGATGCCGAAGCCGCCATTTGCCTCTGTATCCAGTCCGGGACCATCGTCAGTGATATCGATTATCAATAACTGGTCCTGCAAAGATAATCGAATTATGATTTCTCCCGTACCGCGCGGGCGATTCCGTGTTTGACGGCATTTTCGACGAAAGGTTGTATCAGCATTCCCGGTATCTCGATCGTGTCCGGCTGGATGTTTTCGTCTACTGTCAGGGAGTAGGAGAAGGGGATAACGCAGTTGTTCCAGTTTCAGATACAAGTTCCAGCTGTTCGATCTCATCCGAGAGAGGGGGACCAGTTTCTTTTCGGAAGTCGCCAGCACTTTCGCAATAGGCGTGAGAAGTCGATCAAATACTTATTCGCCTCCTGATTGGCCGAACGATTGATCAGATTCTGGATCGAACTGAGTGCATTAAAGATGAAATGCGGGTTCATCTGGGAACGGATCGCACGGAGTTCGAGTTCGCTGGATACGACGGCGGTTAAGCTCCTGCTTTTGTTTGTTTTGGTTCGGAAATAGTAAATGATGCCAATGATTGCTGCGATTAGGAGCGCACCTAGAATGCCCTCCTTGAATCCTTTCATAAAATCGTTGAAAGATTTGTCTTCTCTATTCAGGTCTTTTTTTATTAATTCAAGGATTGGCTCGGTGTTTTAAATATCCGAAATCCCGATGGATAATCGTCCCGTCTTCGCATCAGGACCGTCAGTAAAGAGAATCCTTATTATAAATTAAATCCTTTTCGACCTTTTTTCGGGTATGGCTTTAAACGGTTTTACCACTTTCGCGTTGTGAGCTTTAAAATGTGCGTAAAGTTCGAATTGGACGATAAGGCCAACCCTTCTGTTTTGAGTTGTTTTTCCAAGTCGGTGCCGTTTGCAGGCTCATTCCGCCAAGACCATCGGGGTGGATACATATAACAGGATATATTTCCGATTCGCTTCCTTTCACCAAATGTAGGCTGTCGGTTATGATCAGGCCAGTTTCCTTGATATTCTTACCATATTCGAAAGGTAATAGTTTATTGTATACTCTTTTTACTTCGTTTGTCAGGCTGGTATCTGGACAGGAAGCGATAAAATCGTTATAATCATCTTCTATTCCATGTAGTGTCTTGCTATACATCAAACTTGTCAGGTTCGCTCCGTTTAAAAAGTATTTAGGATAGCCAGAAGATTTGTTTATTTAGCAGATAGTCTTCCTGTGGAGTTATTTTTTGTTTGTTCAGACATATATTGTCCGATTTGAGTTCCTGCTTTTATAGGTAGCATACATATGCAGGAAAAACCGTAATGTGCTGAATAAGGATTCT
>VOFD01002817.1_pt1 | contig 24794 bp, 22 predicted proteins | sample 5384101 | NCBI WGS metagenome assembly VOFD01 (sample SAMN12384723, study PRJNA508395) | human gut metagenome | isolation source: healthy gut C | host: Homo sapiens
ACATGTCGCGTCGATCACCTCCACGCCCGCCTCGCGGGCACGTGCGAAGGTCGAAGGGGGTTCGCCGTGAGCGCGGATGAAGAGCCGCCGGCCCCCAGACCGTCCAGATCGGCGTGCGTCACCGTGTGCAGCCCCAACCCTTCGAGCCGCTGCACCTCGATCCGGTTGTGGACGATGTCGCCCAGCGAATAGACCGTACCGTAGTCGGCCAGCGCCCGTTCGGCCTTGTCTATAGCCCGCACGACGCCGAAACAGAACCCCGATTTATCGTCGATCTCCACGCGCATAACGATGTCCGGTTACTCCAAAACCACCTTACCGGCCGTCGCCTATGGCGCGGCGGAACTCCTTCTCGAACCACTCCATCTGCTCGGCGACGGTCATGCAACTGTTGTCGAGCACCACGGCGTCGTCGGCCTTGCGCAGCGGCGAAATCGCCCGCGTCATGTCGGCCTTGTCGCGCGAGAGGACGTTTTGCAGAATCTCCTCGTAGGAGACTTCGTCGCCTTTGGCCCGCAGCTCGTCGTAGCGGCGGCGCGCCCGCACCGAAGGCCGGGCCGTCATGAAGATTTTCAGCTCGGCGTCGGGAAAGACCGTCGTACCGATGTCGCGACCGTCCATCACCACGCCCCGCCGGCGCCCCATCTGCTGCTGCATGGCCACCAGTTTGGCGCGCACCTCGCAGATCGAACTGACGGCGCTCACGCAGTTGCTCACCTCGATCGTGCGGATCTTGCCCTCGACGCGGTCGCCGTCGACATAGATGTCGCTGGCCCCGCGTTCGGGATTGAAGCGGAAATCGATGCAGATGTCCGGCAGCAGCCGCACGACGGCCTCCTCGTCGACCATTCCCGAACGGATGGCCCCGTGTTCGAGCGCATAGAGCGTCACGGCGCGGTACATCGCCCCCGTATCGATGAAAATATATCCCAGACGGCGGGCGATGGCCTTGGCGAAGGTCGATTTGCCGCATGATGAAAAACCGTCGATGGCGATGACGATCTTCTTGTTCGTATCTCGGTCAGTGCACATTGGGCAGGACATGGATGAAATTCGACAAAATGGTATAGATACCCAGCACGGCGATGACGATTCCCGCCACATGGTTGATCGTCAGCATGTGGCGCGGACGAAACCGGTGCCGGAACAGATTCAGCAGGAAGGTCAGCGCGAACCACCACGTCACGGCTCCGCCCAGGAACCCCGCGATGGTGAGCAATCCCCCGAAAAGGCTCCCCACGTCGGTCACGCCGAGCGTCGAGACCTTGAACATCGTGAAGAAGATCATGATGTAGGGGATCACGTAGATGAAATTCGTCAGCGTGATGCCGAACATCGAGGCGAAATCCCTCCACAGCGTCGTCTTGCCCACACGGTTGCGGCGGATCTGCGTCACGGGGTTTTGCAGGAAGATGTAGACGCCCACGATCACCACGATGATGCCGCTCACGACGCTGAGGATCAACCTGTTCGCCTCGATCGACCGTTGCAGGATCGACGAGAAGAGCATGGCGAAGATCGCCATGAGCGTATCGGCGCAGGCCACACCGAGCCCCGATGCGAACCCCGAACGACGGCTCTTGCTCAGCGTCCGCTGAATGCAGAGCACGGCTACGGGGCCTACGGTAATGGAGGCTGCGATGCCGACCCCCACCCCCTGCAACAGCAGGTAGAGAATGTTCGTTATCTCGTCGAATCCCATGAACGGCGTTTTTGAGACCCTGAGGCCGCGTCCGTCGCCGAGGCGTCGTCGACGCTTCGCGGGCGGCCCGAGTCGGGTTTGGAGGACAAAGATACGAAAAGTCGAGCGCAGAAGCAAGCGCAAGCTTGATTATGCCGAGACGGAGTATCTAAGACGCAGTCAAAGATACGAATAAGCGAGGGCAATGTCAAATTTATTTGAACGTTTTCGATAAGCCGAGCGCAATCGAACTTGTTCGAATTGCCGAGGCGAGAAAACGTGCATGAAAATGAACATTGCCGAGCGGGAGTATCTAAGACGAAGTCAAAGATACGAACGAGCGCAGAAGCAAACGAGGGCTTGCAATTAAAATCAGATTTCGTCATTCCGAAGGGAATGACTGTTTTGGGGGTTGTCATCCCGAACGGGAAGCCGGCAAACAAAGGCTTCCGCCGCGAGGATCGCCCCGATCCTTATTCCGAAAGGGTGGAAGAACGCCGCTGCTTATCCGATGCGCTGCGGGACGAAGCCTCGGAGACACTCCTGCGGCAGGCCTCCGCGGGCGGAGACTTCGGCCCGCGCGAGGCAAGCGCCGCAACGATTTCCCGAACGACGGCGTTTCTCGACTCGATCCGGCTGTGCGGAAGAAAAGCGGATCGATTCCCGCACCTCGCCGCATCCCGCGCGGGACGGCAGCACCCGCCCGCCACTCCGCCGCACCGGATCGTGCGGCGGAGGCGACGTACCAGTACTCGTCAGTTACGGATCGCGGGAACCGTATGGGAAGAGCAGCGGCATCGCCGAACCTAAAACTTTTACTTGAAAAAGAAACAAGGCGATGCCGCCGCCCAAAACTTTCGGCTCAGACGATACGCGCCTCGAAAGACGGAATCGTTCCGTCCGCGAGGTCGCGGTTCACCTGCGCCAGCACCTCGTCGTAGGCTTCGACGTCGAAAAGGTCGAACCGACGCAGTTCGTCCGCCGCATCGATCATGCGCAGCGTGAAGACATAGCTCAACAACGCCTGAAATTTATAGAACGTTTTCGTTAAGCCAAATGAGCAGAGCCGCGCTTGCGCAAGCTATGCCGTGGCGAGAAAACGACTGTTGAAAACGAACCTTTTCGATAAGCCGAGCGCAGAGCCGAACTTGTTCGGACTATGCCGAGGCGAGAAAACGACTGTTGAAAACAAACGAATCCTTCGATGAAGGCGAACGCCTGCGCACGGTAGTCGGCATCGCCGGCCAACTGCGCCTCCACCGCGGCCGCGGCATCTTCCGGCCCGACCGCACGGTCGTCGGAGAGGAACGACGCCATCCCTTTGACGCGCTCGTAACGCTCGTAGTAGGCCGTCATGAAGACTTCCAACGGGATATGGAGCGGCGACTCCTCGTCGGAGCGGAGCTCGCGTTCGAGGCTGCGCTGTTCGGCTTCGTCGCGTCCGACGGGCGCATCCACCAGACGAGAAACCGGTCGGGCAGTTCGGTCGACCAGACACGATAGTTGCAGGATTCGAGGTACTCCTCCGAGGAGGCGGAGCGGTAACGGTAGAGTTCGGGGTCGGTGTCCGCGGTGCCCGACGAGCTGCCGGACGCAGCGAGGATACGTTCCTGAAAGGTAGACATGGGAAAAAGGGGTTGAAAGATTCGTGAATCGCCCTCCCTCCGGCCGATAATGCAATATAATATTTGATAATAGCAAAATAATATTGCATGTAGGCAAAAGAAAAGGGGCGCGGTGTCAGCCCCTAACGACAGGTCATAGGAAACCCGAAACCGGAAGCTGTCCTGCGCCCTTGCCGCCCTGCTCGCAATACGCAAGCAGGACATAACAAGGACTGGCAACTTTTATACCGGTGTCAAACCCTCTCTTTCGAAAGGTTCCTATGTTTGTCGTTAGGTATAAAGAGTTGTGTACCCTTTATAAGTTATGTCCGTCGGCTATGCCGAGTCGTCGATATTCCGTTTCATAATCTGCATCGTCTCTTTTAAGCGGCACCCGCCGCCGTCGGAAACTTTTGCAGACTATTTGCAGGACGATAAGCAAATATAGCTGTTTTTTATGGGATTTGCAAAACGCCGTGCCGGAATTTTTCATAATTTTGTGATGATGAAACGAAGCACCCGGTTTTTACCGCCCGACAAGTGACGGGATTTGCAGCAACTCGTCGCCCTGATCCGCGAGCAGATCAAACAGGTCGAGATGGTGATCCTGTTCGGCAGCTATGCGAAGAACAGCTACGTCGACTACGACCAGCGCATCGAGTTCGGCACACCGACCTACTACATGAGCGATTACGACATCGCGATCGTGACGCGCAAGCCGATCGGAGCGGTGGAGTATTCGTTGTACGAAAAGATCAAGGATCGCTTCTTCGAGAACAAGAACCGACCGTTCCACACCCATCCGCAGTTCGTCAACTACGGTATCGACGACTTCAACCATGCCCTGTCGAAAGCCCACTACTTCGAGACGGAGATCAAGCGCGACGGAATAATTCTCTTCGATTCGGGAGCGTATAAGCTGGCACGGCGCAAGAAGCTCAATTTTAAGGAGATCAAGGAACGAGCGCAGAAATATTACGACGATAAATTCGGGAGGGCAAAACAATTTTTGAAAGGCGTTACTTTTTATTGTGAAGATGGTGATTATAATATGGCTTCATTCCATCTTCACCAATCGGCCGAAAATTTCCTGCGGACGATTCCCATAACCTTTATTCTCTACGGCCATAAGAGCCACGATCTGTCGGAGCTGATGAATGCGGCCAAGAAACATACACCGGAGATTTTCAAGGCGTTTCCCCGTGACACGCCGGAGGAAAAACGGCTGTTCGACCTGCTGCAACGCGCCTACATCGAATCGCGCTACAACCCCGATTTCGAGATCACGAAGGCCGACATCGACGCCCTGCTGCCCAAGATCGAGCTGCTGCGCGATGTGGTGGAGCAGGTCTGCAACGAACGGCTGGCCTACTACGACAGCCGGATCGAGAAATAAACGAATTCCGCAGGTATTCGGAAACGTCTGCCCGTCCCTACTATCACCCGACCATTCCTCAGCACCCGGCCGGACGAAACTCCATCGCCGGCATTATCGTTTTCCCCGACCGAGAATACAATATAGTATTTGATAATAGTAAATATAATATTGCACCACACGAAACAAGGCCGACCGACAACACAACATTGTACTGATACAAAATAACATTGTATAATATGAATGATCCCAACCAAGAATACAACACAATATTGCACTATGCAAAATAATATTGCACACCAGCCCTGCCGAGTCGCCGATATTCCGTTCAGAATCTACATCTTTTAAGCGGCAACCGTCACCGTCGGAAACTTTTGCGGACTATTCGCAGAACCATAAGCAAATACAGCCGTTTATGGGATTTGCAAAGAAATCCGCGTCAAACCGATCCTGCCGGAACGCGCCGACGAGGACAACGCCCCGCGGTAAACGATCTTTCGGAAGATATGCGCGAGAAGCCGGACAACCTCTACGAGGCGATCGCCGCGCGCGGCGAAGGCGCCGCAGGAGCCCATCCGGAAACGCCGTCGTCCTTTGTGCGCGACAATCCGCATGAAAAAACCGTCTGCAAAAGATTTGCGACGGTTTTCGTTTCGTTCGACGCCTTGCAGCATCTTCGGATTTTCGAGCCAAAACCGAGATTTAACTTCGCTGCGCTCGTTTTATCTCTTCCGCTTGCCGCAGGGGCGCTATCGAACCTGCGCAAGTCGCTATGCGACAAACGGACCGAAACGAAAAAACCGCTTTCAAGCTACCTTGAAGCGGTTTTCCCTTTCGTTCCTGCGCCTGCGGCGCTTTCGCAGTTTCGAGCCGAAACCGAGATTTGAACTCGGGACCCCTTCATTACGAGTGAAGTGCTCTACCGCTGAGCTATTTCGGCGATTCATTTCTGAATTCGGGTGCAAAGATAGTACTTTTTATTATTTTTTCGCTATTTTCGCAAGAAAATTTTATCGCCGATGCTAACTTTCCTCGTCTGCCTCACGGCGCTCGTCATCGCCTATTTCACCTACGGCCGCTATCTGGAACGGGTCGCAGCGATCGATCCGGCCCACAGCGTACCGAGCGAAACGCTCTTCGACGGCGTAGACTACGTGCCCATGCCGCGCTGGCGGGTCTTTCTGATCCAGTTGCTCAACATCGCCGGTACGGGTCCGATCTTCGGCGCGATTCTGGGAGCAGCGTTCGGTCCCGTGGCTTTTCTGTGGATCACGCTGGGCGGCATCTTCATGGGTGCGATGCACGACTTCCTGTCGGGCGTCATGCTCGTGCGCAACGACGGCCTGAGCATCCCCGAAGTGGCAGGACGTTACCTGGGCACCGGAATGCGGCAATTCATGCGCCTCTTCTCGGTCGTGCTGCTCGTACTCGTCGGTGCGGTCTTCCTGCTCAGTCCCGCCGACATCCTCAGCGGCATGGTGCCTTCGGTGCCGCACACGGTGTGGGTCTGGCTGATTCTGGCCTACTACTTCGTCGCCACGCTGCTGCCCATCGACAAGATCATCGGCAAGATCTATCCGATCTTCGGCGTGGCCCTCATCCTCATGGCGCTCGCACTGCTGGGCGTGCTGCTCTTCGGCCCCTACCGGATCCCCGAACTGACGACGCTGGCCAACGCACAGCTCGACCCGCACTCCGTGCCGATCGTCCCGACGCTCTTCATCACCATCGCGTGCGGCGCCATTTCGGGCTTCCACGCCACGCAGTCGCCGCTGATGGCCCGCTGCGTGCGTAACGAGCGCGAGTGCCGCTCGGTCTTCTTCGGCGCGATGATCTCCGAAAGCATCATCGCCCTCATCTGGGCCGCCGTCGCCATGGCCTTTTTCGGCGGGGCGCATGCGCTGGCCGAGGCACTGGCCGCAAACGGCAACAGTGCGGCATGGGCCGTCAACATCATCTCGAACACCACGCTGGGCATCGCGGGCGGTATTCTGGCGCTGTTGGGCGTCGTCGCGGCCCCGATCACATCGGGCGACACGGCCTTCCGTTCGGCACGGCTGATCGTCGCCGACATCTTCCGCATCGAACAGCGCACGCAGTGGAAGCGTTTCGCCATCGCCCTGCCGCTCTTCGTCGCCGGCTACCTCATCACGCGGGTCGATTTCACCGTCGTGTGGCGTTATTTCGCATGGACCAACCAGACGCTCGCCACGATCGTGCTGTGGGCCGTCGTCGTATGGCTCTTCGCCGCGAAGCGCAACTATTTCGTCGCATTGCTGCCTGCCGTGTTCATGACCTTCATCTGCGCGTCGTTCGTCTTCGTTTCGGGCCAGTTCTTCGGCATGGAGAACCGTCCGGCAGCCTACGCTCTGGCAGGAGCCGCGACCGCAGTCGTCCTTTGTTTCATTCTGTTAAAACTCCGCCGCAATGGCCGAAGCAATCCTTAACCCCACCCCCGACCAGACATTCCGGATCGAAGGACGGGGCGACTACGATTTCTCCCGCACCCTCCGCCTGTCGGACGAAGCGCAGCGGCGCGGTGCGGTGGACGAAGCCTGCAACCTCCGTTTCCACGCCTTCCAGCACCTCGCCGATCTGATTCCCGACAACGAGGAGGTGATCCTCGAATGGGAGCATCCCAATACGCAGGCGGCGCTGCACCTCCTCTACCGTTCGGCCGTCGACCACTTCCTGATCGACGACTTCGAACTCTCGGCCGCCATGCTGGAATTCCTGCTCGACCTCGACCCCGAAGACCACGAGGAGGCGACATGGCTGCTGGCCTTCGACTACGTGGCGCTGGCCGACTACGACGCCTTCGACGAGGTCATCAACGACGTCTCGGACAAATACCCCGAAAAGCCGCTGCTGACGCTCTGGTCGGAGTATCGGCGCCACGGGTCGCTGCCCGCCGGCGAGGCGATCCGGCTGCGCAACCACTTCGCACCTTATTATAAGGAGTTCACCGCCGACAGCCATCCGGCCGACGACGCCTACCTGCGCGACATCGAAAGCGAGCGGCCCACGCCCCAGGCGCAGGCGCGCGAGCTGTGGCTCAAAACCGAAAACCTCTGGACAGCGTTCCCCGGCTTCATTGCCGCGCTCAAAGCGCTGTAATACACTCACGAAAGAGCGGGCGGCCGTCGCATTCCCTGCGACGGCCGCCCGCTCGTCACCAAAACGGTCACTCCTTCCCTGCGCGAAGCCGGGCGAAGCAGTGGCGGCAGATCGGTTCGTAAGAATCCTGCGCGCCCAGCATCACCTGCTTCTCGTCGGCCGTCGACGAAGAAGAGGCGGCTCTCGAACATCTTCTGGTGTATGAGCACCGCGCCCTTGGCCTGCGTGGCCACCACCAGGAAGATCGACAGCAGGTCGGGCGTCAGCCCGGGCCACGGCGCGTCGGCGATGGTCATGATCGAACCGTCGATGAACGACTCGATGCCGTAATGGTCCTGCTGCGGGATATAGATATCGTCGCCCTGCTGCTCGAAGCGGATGCCCATGCGGGCGAACTGCGCAGGGATGATCCCCAGATCGGCGTACGAAACGTCCTTGATGCGCAGCTCCGACTGCGTCATGGCCGCCATGCCGATGAAGCGACCCCACCTCGATCATGTCAGGCAGCAGCGTGTGTTCCGTTCCGTCGAGCGCCTCGACCCCTTCGATCGTAAGCAGGTTCGAAGCGATACCCGATATGCGTGCGCCCATGCGGTTGAGCATCCGGCACAACTGCTGCACGTAGGGCTCGCAGGCAGCGTTGTAGATCGTCGTCGTCCCCCTGGCCATGACGGCGGCCATGACGATGTTGGCCGTACCCGTCACCGACGCCTCGTCAAGCAGCATGTAGCAGCCGCGCAACTCTTTGCCGTCGACCGAGAAGAACTCCTCGGCGGCGTCGAAATCGAACTTGGCTCCCAGTTTCTGGAAACCGATGAAATGGGTGTCCAGCCGCCGCCGCCCGATTTTGTCGCCGCCCGGCTTGGGGATGTAACCCACGCCGAAGCGCGCCAGCAGCGGCCCGATGAGCATGACCGAGCCGCGCAGCCGTGCGCAGCGGCGGCGGTAATCCTCGGTCAGCAGGTAGTCGAGGTCGATCTCGCGGGCGCAGAACGCATAGGTGTCGTCCGCCAGCTGCTCCACCTCGACCCCCATCGCCCGCAGCAGATCGATGAGCTGCATGACGTCCAGAATCCGGGGCACGTTGTGCACGACGACCCGCCGGGGCGTCAGCAGCGTGGCGCAGAGGATCTGCAACGCTTCGTTCTTGGCCCCCTGCGGGGTGATCTCGCCGTGAAGGCGGTGCCCGCCTTCGACCTGAAAATATGCCATAACCCGTAAATTTTAATTCAAAGGTAGGAATCTTAATCAAGACCCGCAAGCGGGAAGGGCAAAAACCTGCGAAAAACGGGTGTCCCGCTCATGCGTCCGGTCGCGGCGATTCCGGCGCGGAAGTTGCGCGAACCGGCGGAGAGACGCCGTTTCGGCTCCGCCGAAGACACTCCCGCTCGGCAATGCGCAAATAAATTTGACATTGCCCTCGGCTTATTCGTTCTTTGGCTGCGCCGAAGATACTCCCGCTCGGCAATGCGCAAATAAATTTGACATTGCCCTCGGCTTATTCGTTCTTTGGCTGCGCCGAAGATACTCCCGCTCGGCAATGTGCAAATAAATTTGACATTGCCCTCGCTTATTCGTATCTTTGTCAAAGGAGGCGCCGACTGCGGTCGTCCTTCACGGCATAAAACTGTACACGACATGATGAACGGAATACGAATCCGCCCGTTTGAAGCCGCCGCGAGGATCGCGGCGCTGACGCTGCTGACAGGGTGCTCGCTGCTGAAATTCTCGGTCGATACGGGCGGCGAACCGCTCTCGAAAGAGGAGACACGCATGCGGCTCCTCACGCGCGGTTTCTATTACGAAGCCTCCGACGAGGTGACGGCCGCCGCCGACTCGATCGCCGCCGGCAGCGACGACGCCGAGCTCCAACGCCGCACGATCCGGTGGAAACTGCGCACGACGCGCGCCGCCGTCGACGCCGCCATGCAGCAGGCGCCCGAACTGGCCCTGCTCGACACGTGGATGCTCTACCGCAACATGGATTCGCTCTTCGCCGCACGGCCCGACTCGCTGCTTTTCGGCGCGGGTTCGCCGCTGGCGCGGCGCACCGCATCGCGCCTCCACCGCAAGGCCCGACACCTGGCCTCCGACCTGCTGACACCCGAGCGCTACGAGCTGATGCGGCAGTTCGTCGCCGCACAACCCCTGCCGGCACCCGGCGACGAGGTGCAACCCGACCGCACGATGCTGCCGTGGGTCGATTTCCTGCGTGCCCACGGCATCGAAGCGCTCTATCCGGTGGGAACCATCGCCGAAGTGATGGCCGACATGGGCGACCGCATCGGCGGCGTGACGCAGCAGACGACCAACGCGATCGACTGGACGGGCGACCTTCTCTCGCTCCGCATCCGCCAGGACAGCCTGCGCGACCGGCTGGCCATGCAGCTCGATTCGCTCGAACGCGACTTCAACCGTCTGACGGCCGTAGCCGAGGATCTGCCGGGCGTCTCGCGCGAGGTGGCCGCCGAACTCAACGCAGCGCTCGCCGAAGCCATGGCGACTTTCAACGCCGGCGTCGACAACGCCTTCGCCGACATCGACCGCCAGCGCATGGCGCTGCAACACTACGTTTCGGCCGAACGCGAAGCGCTCGTCGCGCAGGCGCAGCAGGCCGCCGACGACGCGATCGCCAAAACGCTGGCCGCACTGCCGGCGCTCGTAGGCAAGGTGGTGTTCTGGATCGTCCTGCTGGTCGCGGCGCTCGTCGGGGTTCCCTTCCTGCTGGGCTTCTGGGCGGGCGGCTGGCGCGAACGGGCACGCCGTCGCAAGGCCGATCGCACGAAACAGGAGTAGCCGACACCCTTCCGAACCCCGTTTCACGGTCGCCGAGGCGGCAGTCGGAAGCGTTTGCGCCGCTGCGCAGCAACGGGAATCTTCGACCGTCGGGACTTCGAAGCGGATAATCACGGATTTTATTGTATTTTTGCGGGCGTAAAGGGAAAAGCTATGGCTCGCAGGAAACAGAATTATCCCCTCATCGAAGGGTTGGAAATTACGACGCTCGCCGCCGAAGGCAAGGCGATGGGACGCTGGCAGGATCAGGTGGTCTTCGTCCCGATGACCGTGCCGGGCGACTTGGTCGACGTGCAGATCCGCAACCGGCGCAGGCGTTTCATGGAGGGGACGGTCGTCCGCTACGTGCACCGCTCGCCGCTGCGGGTCGAGCCCTTCTGCGCCCATTTCGGCGTTTGCGGAGGATGCAAATGGCAGAACCTCCCCTACCCCGAACAGCTCCGCTTCAAGACCGAGCAGGTGCGCGACCAGCTCGCCCGCATCGGCAAGATCGAGTTGCCCGCCGTCCGCCCCTGCCTCGCCTCGGCCGAGACGCAGTTCTACCGCAACAAGCTGGAATTCACCTTCGCACCGCGCCGCTGGATGACCTACGAGGAGATTGCCGCCGGAGGCGACATCGACGCCGGCCCCGCGCTGGGATTCCATATCCCCAACCTCTTCGACAAGGTGCTCGACATCGAAAAGTGCTGGTTGCAGCCCGAGCCGTCGAACGCGCTGCGCAACGAGATCAAGCGCTTCGCGCTCGAACACGGCTATTCGTTCCACAACATCCGCGAGCACGCGGGGCTGATGCGCAACCTCATCGTCCGCACCGCCTCGACGGGCGAGGTCATGGCCATCGTCGTATTCGGCGAAGAGGACACGCCCCGCATCGAAGCGCTGATGAGCCACGTCGCGGAACGTTTTCCTCAGATCACGTCGCTCTTCTACGTGGTCAACACCAAGTGGAACGACTCGCTGGCAGACCTCACGCCCGTACTCTACCGCGGCAAGGACCATATCCTCGAACAGATGGAGGGGCTGCGTTTCAAGGTGGGCCCCAAATCGTTCTACCAGACCAATTCGGCGCAGGCCTACGAACTCTACAAGGTGGCGCGCGACTTCGCGGCGCTCACCGGCGGCGAGACGCTCTACGACCTCTACACCGGCACGGGCACCATCGCCAACTTCTGCGCCGCACGCTGCGCCAAGGTCGTGGGCGTGGAGTACGTCCCCGAAGCGATCGACGACGCGAAGGTCAATTCGGCGCTCAACGGCATCGGCAACACGCGCTTCTACGCCGGCGATATGAAGGCGGTGCTCGACGACGCGTTCGTGGCCGCCAACGGCCGCCCCGACGTCATCATCCTCGATCCGCCGCGCGCGGGGGTCGACCAGCCCGTGATCGACGTCATCCTGCGCGCCGCCCCCGAGCGGATCGTCTACGTGAGCTGCAACCCCGCCACGCAGGCGCGCGACCTGGCGCTCATGGACGGCGCCTACCGCGTCGAAGCGGTACAGCCCGTCGACATGTTCCCCCACACGCACCACGTGGAGAACGTGGTCAAACTCGTGCGGCGATAGCGGGAGCCGTGCATTCGGGCAGGCCGGAGGCCTGCTAAAACCAGGACACCAGCAAATAATCATCGTTGCGCGAAGCGCACAATAACTTCCGCATTGCAAAGGATCGCTCGAAAAGTTTTCTTCTCACAGATTCTTTTCTTGTGCTTTTGGCTTGATCCAAAAGCACCAAAAGATCAAGCACGGCGAAAAGTAGCGGGTGACGACACCCGCGCTCGCTGAGCGATCACGAAAGACTTCGCTTTTCGCACGATCGCTCCGGGCGCTCGCGCCGATGCCGTCACTGCTTCCGCTATTTTCGCAGTGCGATCCCGCAGGCCGGAGGCCTGCTAAAACTGAGTATAGAGGAAGTCAAATCGTAATAAATCATGGTTGCGCGAAGCGCACAACAGTTCCGCCTTGCGAAAAGTGCGGAAAAAGAAACGAGCAGCGACGAGCGTTAAAAAACGGGGCCGGTTTGCTTGCAAACCCGCGACAGGCGCCCGTTTTAGCGAGGCGCTGTGAGTTTCCCGCAGCTTTTCGCCTGGCGGACGCTTTTGGCACCACCTTTTAGTGACAAAAGGTGGTAAACCTGCTCCCCGCAGGAAACGTCCAATCGGAGGTGCGGAATGCTTTCCGAAGTGAGAATTGGGTTGTTTTCGCAATGCGATCCCGCAGACCGGAAGCCTGCCAAAATACAATTTCGAAAGATTCGCTCTTCGGCTGCGGCCGAAGAGCGGCAGCCTCCGTCCGCCAGCAACATTAAATTTTTCGCCGCTTCATGCAAGATTCCGCACAAGGCGGCGTTTTATTTGCAAAGGAGTTACCTTAAAACGGAAATATGCTATGAAAAAACTCATTTTAATGGCTGCGGTCATGCTGTCGGTACTCCCCGCGGCGGCGCAGGAACAGGCTTCGAAATTCGACGCCAGTTATATTCAGGTCTGGGGCCAGGCCGAAAAGGAGATCACTCCCGACGAATTCTACCTCTCGGTCACGATCAACGAGAAGGATTCGAAGGGTAAGATCTCGATCCAGACGCAGGAGCGCGCCATGCTCGACGCGCTGAAAAAACTGGGCGTCGACACGCAGAAGCAGCTTCGCGTAGTAGACATGTCGAGCGAATACTTCAAAAAGGGCAACGCCTTGGCATGGAAACAGTTCCAGCTCAAACTGAACACACCGGAACAGGTGGCGCAGGTTTTCGGATCGCTCAACGATCTGGGCATTTCGAACGTTTCGATGGAGAAGGTGACCCACTCGCAACTGGATCAGTATAAGAACGAAGTGCGCATCGCCGCCATGAAGAGCGCGCAGGCCAACGCCCAAACGCTGGCCGGCGCCATCGGGCAGAAGGCGGGCAAATGCTTCTACATCTACGATTCGAACAACGACGTCGTGCCCTACTACGGCAACGTCTTCATGGCCCGCAGCATGAAGGCTGCGGTAGCCAACGACGCAGCCGAGGCGGCGGGCGAAGCAGCCGGACTGGACTTCAAGACGATCAAGCTCAAATACAGCATACAGGCCAAATTCGTGCTCGAATAATTCCGGGCACAACTTCCCCCGAAAACGACTTTTCAGTTCCGGCCCGGCGAGACGACTCGTCGGGCCGTTTTCAAATCTCCGACCGATGAAAAAGACGCATCCCGCCGCATTTCATACGGGAGACTGCTCTTCTGAAACGACCCGAAACGACGCCTCCGCACTGACGGATTCGCACGATTCCGCATGAAAAACGCGACATTCTTCCGAAAAATATCGGAATAGACGTCGAATTGTTCGAAAAAATAGTATTATCTTTATAAACTTTTCCACCTGATTTCAAGAGGAGGTGCCTATGAAGACGAAACTCTCTTACGATTACGAGCATTACGCCTCGACGGCCGAGCTGCCGGAAGCCGACCGGACGCTTGTGGCCGAGGCCGAGCGCGCCACGCGCCGCTCCCATGCACCCTACTCGAAATTCCGTGTGGGTGCGGCTGCACGCCTTGCCAGCGGCAAGGTGCTCCACGCCGGAAATTTCGAGAGCGAAGTCTTCCCCGCGGGGCTGTGCGCCGAACGCTCGCTGCTCTTCTACGTCCAGACCAACTTTCCCGACGATCCGATCGAGACGCTCGCCATCGCCTCCGACCCGTCGCCGCGCGAATGCTATCCCTGCGGCCAGTGCCGGCAGGTCATGGTCGACGTCGAACGCCGGCAGGGGCGGCCCATGCGCATCGTCATGTCGGGCGGCGGTACGGCCAGCGCGGTCGATACGGCCGAGAAACTCCTCCCCCTTCACCTTCAAGCTCTGAGATGTTCTCTTCCGACGATATTCTCTACGAAGACAACCACCTGCTGGTGGTCAACAAACGCTGCGGCGACCTCGTACAACCCGATCCTTCGGGCCAAAGCGCCCTCGAAGACCAGATCAAGGCCTACATCAAACGCCGCGACGCGAAACCCGGCGAGGTGTTTCTCGGCGTCGTGCACCGGATCGACCGTCCCGTGAGCGGCGCAGTGCTCTTCGCCAAGACCTCGAAGGCGCTGGTGCGGCTCAATGAAATGATCCGTTCGGGCGAAATCCGCAAAACCTACTGGGCCGTCACGGAACAGCGGCCCGACCCGCTCGAAGGGGAACTGCGCCACTGGGTGCTGCGCGACGGCCGCACCAACCGCTCGCGCGCCTGCGACGCCCCGAAACCCGAAGCGAAGGAGGCGCGGCTGCGCTACCGCACGCTCGGCGCCTCGACCAACTACACGCTCGTCGAGGTCGAACTGCTTACGGGCCGCCACCACCAGATCCGCGCCCAGCTCTCGAAGATCGGCTGCCCGATCAAGGGCGACTTGAAATACGGCGCCCGCCGCTCGAACCCCGACGGCGGCATCTCGCTCCACTCGCGGGCGATCGAATTCACGCATCCCGTCCGTCGGGAGCCGGTGCGCATCACGGCCCCCGTCCCCGCCGGCGACAACCTCTGGGCCTTCTTCGCCCGTAACGCCTCCGAACCATGCGCCTGCTGATCCAACGCGTCCGCCGCGCCTCGGTCACGATCGACGGCACACTCCATTCGTCGATCGGAGCGGGACTGCTGCTGCTCGTCGGCATCGAGGAGGCCGATACGCAGGAGGACATCGACTATCTGGCGGGCAAAGCCTCGCGCCTGCGCGTCTTCGACGACGAAGCGGGGGTGATGAACCTCGACGTGCGGCAGACCGCGGGCGAGCTGCTCGTCGTGAGCCAGTTCACGCTCCACGCCTCGACGCGCAAGGGCAACCGCCCCTCCTATTTCCGCGCCGCGGGCGAAGCCTTCGCACGACCGATGTACGAGCGGTTCGTCGCGGCGCTCGCAGCCGCGAGCGGCCGCCCCGTCCGCACGGGCGAGTTCGGCGCCGACATGGCCGTCGAACTGGTCAACGACGGGCCCGTGACGATCTGGATCGATTCGAAAAACAAAGAGTGAAACAACTTATACGATGAAACGCTTTTACCTGACTTTCACGCTCCCGATCCTGCTTCTGGCAGTGTCTTGCAGCGACAGCGACACGCCGGGCGGCGAACCTTCGCCCTCCGATCCGCGCGAAGAGTGCCGGTTTTCGAACGTAAAGGCCACTCCGGCGGCCACCTCGGCCGACTTCTCGGCCAGCTATCTCTATCTGGGAGGATTCCTGGTCAAGGAGAACGGCTTCGTCTGTACGCCTGCGGGGGGGGGTGCGCCCGTGACGGTCGTCTGCGAACGGTCGACCGAACCGGCCTGCACGCTGCGAGACCTCGCGCCCGAAACCGACTACGAACTCTACTGCTATGTAGTTGCCGGAGGCCATACCTTCCGCAGCGAAACGATTTCGTTCACCACGCTCGAAAAGGGCGAGGAGCCCGAACCGACACCCGACGGGAAGGTCGTCTTCGGCACGCTGACCGTCTCGGAGCGCACCGCCACCTCGGCCACGGCCGCCGTCACTTACACCTGCGAAGGCGAAGCGACGGTCACCGACGCGGGGTTCCTGCTGAAAAAGGCGGGGCAGAGCGACGAGACCAGGCAGTCGTGCGGTACGGCAGCGACCTCGTTGCGCTACACCTTCACCGGTCTGAGCGAAAACACCTCCTACGAGGTCGCGGCCTACGTCGTCACGCCGTCGAAGACCTGGCGCAGCACGGCCGTCGGGTTCACCACCGAGGCAGGCGCCGTCACGCCGCCCGACAACAATACCCGCCACAAAGGCTGGGCGGAACTGCCGAACGAAGTGTCGAACGGCGACTACCTCTACGTCGACCATGAATGCGCGATGGAAAAGGGGGCCAGAGCCCGCAACTTCACCGCCTGTTACAGCAAATCGAAGCTCTGCCCCGTGTGGGTCGCCGCGCCGTTGCACGACGCCTATGCGAAGAAGAACGTCGAGCGCAAAAATTCCTACAAGGACGATCCCGACCTGCCCTATGAACAGGTCGGGAAATGGGACGGTTACACGCGCGGGCACATGCTCGGATCCGCCGAGCGGCTGGTAAGCCGCGAGGCCAACAGCCAGGTGATGTACTTCTCGAACATCGGCCCCCAACTCGGCCAAAACGACTATTTCAACGGCGGCGGCGGTCAATGGAACACCGCCGAAGACTGGGTGGACGAGCAGTGGCGCGGATTGGCCGATACCTGCTATCAGGTGGTGGGTTGCTATTGGGCCAACACCAACAAGAAGGTCTCCGGTACGACGATCCCGACCCACTATTTCACCGTGCTGCTCAAAGCCAAGAAGAGCGCCGGAAAGAAATGGGTGGTGAACTGTACGCGCGACGAGCTGCAATGCATCGCCCTGTTTATCGAGCACAAGTCCTACTCGAAGAACGCCGTGACGAAACCCGCTCAATTCGACTCGAAAGGCATCTTCATGCGCGTCTCCGATCTCGAAGCGAAGACCGGACACAAATTCTTCATGAACGTTCCCAACGCTCCGAAGGACACCTACGACACACGCGACTGGAACTTCTGATCGTATCCCGGCATTGCCCCTCGACACCCGCCACAGAGTTCGGACCGTCGAAGAGGCAATGCCGGGAAACACGACGGCCGTCGAAACGGGGAGCGGTCCTCGTATAACCGCACCGAACGATAAAACAAAAAACCGATTTTCGACCCTGACATGTACCCCTGGGGCGACGCACGACCCTATCACAGCTATGCGGCCTACTGCCGCCGCACCTTCGGCCGGCCGATACAGAAACTTCCGGTCGACGGAGGTTTCACCTGCCCCAACCGCGACGGCACGGTAGGACACGGCGGCTGTTCGTTCTGCTCGAACGAGGCCTTCACGCCCGCCTACTGCGACCCGCGCCGCACCGTCCGGCAGCAGGTCGACGACGCGATCGCCTTCCACCGGCGCGGGTTTCCGGCCGGAACGGGATTCCTGGTCTACTTCCAGTCGTACAGCAATACCTATGCACCGCTCGAACGGCTCCAACGGCTCTTCGGGGAGGCGCTCGCCTGCCCCGGCGTCGCGGGAATCGTCGTGGGCACCCGTCCCGACTGCGTGGATGCGGCCAAGCTGGACTATCTGGCCGACCTCGCCCGCCGCACCTACGTCTGCGTCGAGTACGGCATCGAATCGACCTCCGACGCCACGCTGCGCACGATCGACCGGGGCCACGACTTCGCCGCGGCACGACGCGCCGTCGAGGCGACGGCCGCACGCGGCGTCGCCGTGGGCGCGCACTTCATCCTCGGCCTGCCCGACGAGAGCGACACGGAGCTGCTCGACCGCACGCGCATCATCAACGCGCTGCCGCTCGCCACGGTCAAGTTCCACCAGTTGCAGTTCGTCGAGGGGACGCGCATGACCGACCTCTACGACGCGGAGCCCGCGCGGTTCCGCCGCTGGACGGCCGCCGAATACGTCGACCTGACGGCCGAAATCCTGCGCCGCCTGCGGCCCGACATCGCCGTCGAACGCATCGCGGGCCAGACACCGCCCCGCATCCGCTGCCGGCGGCCGTGGGGCAACCTGCGCGGTGATGCGCTGTGGCGGATGCTCGAAAAAAGACTCGTCGAAAAAAACGCGCATCAGGGCGAATTTTTCGTATCTTCGCAGCGTTAATCGTTCGCTGTCATGAAAAGACCCAGGGTAAACCGTCAGGCGGTCGTCGGAACCGTCCTCGAATATGTCTGGATGATTTTCGGCATGTTCATCTACTCGTTCGGGTGGCTGGCCTGCATCATGCCCGCCAACACGCTGGGAGGCGGTGCAGCCGGTCTGTCGCTGCTGTTCTACCATATCACGGGACTACCCATCGGCATGTTGACGCTCATCGTCAACGGCGTGCTGCTGCTCATCGGCGGCACGATCGTGGGGTGGAACTTCGGCATGAAGACCATCTTCTGCATCGCCATGCTTTCGGTCACGATGTCGGTGCTGCAACCGCTGCTGGCCGCCGTTACGCCGGCCGGGCAGACGCTCTTCGCGCTCGATCCCGTCAGCGACCGCATCCTGCTGGTCATCCTGGGCGGCATCATCGCCGGCATCGGCATCGCCATCTGCTTCCGGCAGGGCGGCTCGACGGGCGGCACGGACATCATCGCCATGATCGTCAACAAGTACAAGACGATCAGCTACGGCCGCATCGTGATGACCGTCGACTCGATGATCATCCTCTCGTCGCTGTTCGTGGGCGACATGGGCGTCGACTCGGTCATCTACGGCTTCGTCGTCACGGCGGTGCTGGGCTATACGGTCGACGTGATCCAGGCCGGCAACCAGCAGTCGAGCCAGATCTTCGTCTTCACGCGCCGTTACGAGGCGATGGCCGACCAGATCATCGCCACCACGCGCCACAGCGCCACGATCCTCGACGCTACGGGCTGGTACTCGAAGGAGGACATCAAAGTCGTGGTCGTGGTCTGCCGCAAGCGCGAAACCTCCCAGCTGCTCAAACTGGTGCGCGGCGTCGACGGCGACGCCTTCATCTCCGTGGGTTCCGTCATGGGCGTCTACGGCAAGGGCTTCGAAGCCCTCAACAAGGTCTGACGACCGCTCCTCAACCGAAACCTCCGACCGTCCGCCGCGACGGTCGCCAATCGATAGCGCCTATGCGAAACATTGCCTTCCCCAACCTGCTGAAAACCCTTCGGGAATATGTTCTCATGACCGCGGGCCTGCTGATCTACTCGTTCGGGTGGATCGCCTGCATCAAGCCCATGGAGGTGGCCGCCGGCGGCGGCACGGGGCTGGCGATGATCGTCAGCCACACGGCCGCCGAAATGTGGGGCGTCGACATCCGCATCGGTACGGTCTTCCTGACGATCAATGCCTTCCTGCTGCTCCTGTCGGGGCTGACGGTGGGGTGGAACTTCGGTTTCAAGACTCTCTTCTGCATCGTCGTGGCATCGGGATTCATGGCGCTCATGGAACCCTATTTCATGGTCCACTACCCGCCGTCGGGCGACGTGCTGGGGCTCGACGACAAGCTGCTCACGATCATCCTCGGCGCACTGCTCGCAGGCGCCGGCATGGCCGTCTGCTTCACCGCCGGCGGCGCCACGGGCGGCACGGACATCGTCGCCAAAATCTTCCACAAATACTGGGGCGTCGCCTACGGCAAAGTCATCATCTACACCGACATACTCATCATCGGCTCGACGCTGCTGGTAGGCTACGGCCTCTCGGACGTGGTCTACGGCTACATCGTCACGGTGGTCGTCGGCACGTCGGTCGACCTGCTCATGGCCGGCAGCCAGCAGTCGAACCAGATCTTCATCGTCACGGCCGACTACGACCGCATGGCCGAAGCGATCCTGCACGAAGCCGACCGCGGCGTGACGCTCATCGACGCCACGGGCGGCTACTCGCGCCACGAAATCCGCATCGTCATGGTCGTCTGCTACAAGCGCGACGCGGGACACGTCCTGCGCATCGCCCGCGACGTCGACCCCAAAGCCTTCGTCACCATCGCATCGGTTTCGGGCACCTACGGCGAAGGATTCCGCAAACTGACCCAACTCCGCTGACCTGCCCGATGGAGCGTTACGCCGATATCGTCCTGCCGCTGGCGCAGCCCGCCTACACCTACGCCGTCGCCGACGGTCTCGACGTGGAGGAGGGGCAGGCCGTGGCCGTGCAGTTCGGGGCGCGGCGCATCTACACGGGCATCGTCTGGCGCATCCACGGCCGGCGGCCCGACTTCCCCCGCATCAAGACCGTCTCGCGGGTACTCTACGACCGTCCGCTGCTCGACGCGCGGCAGCGCGCCCTGTGGGAGTGGATGGCCGACTACTACCTCTGCACGCTGAGCGAGGTGATGCGCTTCGCCCTGCCGCAGACGATCAAACCGTCGGGCAACAGCGAACAGGAGTTCGCCGACCGCGAATACCGCCCCCGCACCGAGCTCTACGCGGCGCTCGACGCCTCGCTGCACGACGAGGAGCGGTTCCACGACCTCATGGAGCGGCTCTCGCGGCGGGCGCCGCGCCAGTACGCCGCGCTCCTGGCCATCGCTTCGGCCGAGGGCGGCGACCGCATCTCAACCGGCGAGGTGCCCCGACGGCTCTTGGAGGCCGACGCCGCGACGCTGGCGGCATTGCAGAAGAAGGGCCTCGTCACGCTCACCCGCCGCGAACGGAGCGTCGAACGCGGCTGCGTGCGGTTCCAGCTTCCGACACTCACACCGGCCCAACAGAGCTGCCTCGATACGATCCGCGGCCACTTCGACGCCGGACGCCGCACCGTGCTGCTGCATGGCATCACCGGTTCGGGCAAGACCGAGCTCTACATCCACCTGATCGCCGAGGCGCTCGCCCGCGGCGGCGACGTGCTGCTGCTCGTGCCCGAAATCGCCATCACGGCGCAGCTCATCGCGCGGCTCGAACGCATCTTCGGCAGCCGCGTGACAGCCTACCACTCGAAGCTCACGCTCGCGCGCCGCACCGAAAGCTACCTGCGCCTGACGCGCTCCGACGGCGGGGAACTGGTCGTCGGCGCCCGCTCGGCGCTCTTTCTGCCGCTGCGGCACCTGCAACTGATCGTCGTCGACGAGGAGCACGACACGGGCTACAAGCAGACCGACGCGCAGCCGCGCTACAACGCCCGCGACGTGGCCGTCGTCATGGCACGCCTGCGGGAGGCCCGCACGGTGCTGGGCAGCGCCACCCCCTCGCTCGAAAGCTACGCCAACGCACTGAGCGGCAAGTACGGGCTGGCGACGCTCGACGAGCGCTACGGCGACGCTCGGCCGCCGCTCGTGCTCGTTTCGGACACGCTGCGCGCCGTCAAGCGCAACGAGCGCAAGACCCATTTCAACCGCCTGCTGCTCGACAAGCTCGCCGACGTACTCGCCCGCGGCGAGCAGGCGATGCTCTTCCAGAACCGCCGCGGATTCGCCCCCTACGTCGAGTGCCGCGCCTGCGGCTGGACGGCCCGCTGCCCCCGCTGCAACGTGACGCTCACCTACCACAAGCGCGACCACCGCCTCCAATGCCACTACTGCGGCCACGTCGAAACCGTCCCCGTCCGCTGTCCGGCGTGCAGGGCCGGTGAGGTAACCCCCGCGGGATTCGGCACCGAGAAGGTCGAGGAGGAGCTGGCGCGCCTCTTCCCCGCGGCGCGCATCGAGCGGCTCGACCGCGACACGGCGACCTCCGAACGCGCCTACCGCGCCATTATCGACCGCTTCGAGAGCGGGCAGAGCGACCTGCTGGTCGGCACGCAGATGATTACCAAAGGGTTCGACTTCGCACGGGTCTCGCTGGTAGGCATCCTCAACGCCGACAACCTGCTCTTCGCACCCGATTTCCGCGCCGCCGAACGCGCCTTCCAGCTGATGACGCAAGTGGCCGGACGCGCCGGACGGCGCGACGCGGCGGGCGAAGTGGTGATCCAGACCACGGAGCCCGAACACCCCGTCATCCGGCAGGTCGCCGCGGGCGACTACGAAGCGATGGCGCGCACGCAGCTGGCCGAACGCCGCACCTTCGCCTATCCGCCCTACGCACGGCTGATCCGCCTGACGCTCCGCCAGCGCGACCGCGACCTGCTCTACCGGGCTTCGGCGGCGCTCGCCGTGGCGCTGCGCGGCCGTTTCGGCAGACGGGCCATGGGGCCGGTCGCTCCGCCCGTCGACCGCATCCGCGAGGAGTACATCACCGAATTCCTGCTCAAAATCGAGAGCGGCGCCTCGGCCTCCCGTGCCCGGGAAGTGCTGCGCGAGGTGCTCCGGCAGACGCTCGGTGCGAAAGAGTTCCAAACCGTAACGCTCAGCTGCGATGTCGATCCTCAGTGATACGGTGCGCGGCGTCGGACGGCTGCTCTTTCCCGTGCGGTGTCCGGTCTGCGGCGGCGAGATGCCGCCCGGCAGCCGCGTGGTCTGCACCCGCTGCCGCTATGCCGTGCCGCTCACGGGTTTCTGCTACGCGACCTACAATCCCTTGTGGGAACGACTTTCGGCGCTGGTTCCCGTCGAACAGGCCTCAGCCTTCCTCTACTTCATCCCCGGCAGCGGGTGGCGCGAGCTGATCCACCGCTTCAAATACGACGGCGCATGGCGCCTTGCACGCGATATGGGCGTATGGTACGGTCACTGCCTGGCCGACAGCGGCCTCTACGACACGGTGGACCGGATCGTCCCCGTGCCGCTCCACTGGCGCAAACGGTTGCGCCGCGGCTACAATCAGGCGGAGTACCTGGCCGAGGGGATCGCCCGCGCGCTCCGCGCCGAGGTCGACCGCCACAGCGTCCGCCGCATCCGCAACAACCCCGCGCAAGCGCTCCACCGCCACGCCGAGCGGTGGGACAACGTCGAGGGAATCTTCGCCGTACGCCGTCCCGAAAGGCTCGCGGGGCACCATCTCCTGCTGGTGGACGACGTGCTCACTACGGGCGCCACACTGCTCTCATGCGCCGAGACGATCCTGCGCGCCGCGCCCGACTGCCGGCTGAGCGTCGCGGTGCTGGCCGTCCCGCAGCGGGAGTTCGGCCTCGACGGATGACGGGCGGGAAAATGTACCGTCAGACGCCCTGCGAACGGTGCCGATGCGGCTTCGGTTGGCCGCCGGCGGAGGAGCCGCACGAGCCGGAGCGAGTTGCAGGCCGCCGCGCGGGGCGGTGACGGACTGCCGACATCGCCGGGCGATGCTCCTCTCGGCACGAAACGTCTCCGGCCGTTTTTGCGGACGGATATTTTATTTTTCACACTTAATTTTATTTATTGCGCAGCTTTGCGTAATTTTGAATCCGAAACCGAATGCCATGTCACAGGAAAACAATACGACACCGTCCGCACGCAACCGCGAAGCCTACGCCGCACTGACCGAAATGGGCGGCAACGTCCCGCCGCAGGCCGTCGAACTGGAAGAGGCCGTGCTGGGTGCGCTGATGCTCGAAAAGGACTCGATCATCACCGTACAGGAATTCGTCACCCCCGAAGCCTTCTACACCGAGGAGCACCGGTTGATCTACCGCGCCATCGAGGAGCTGTCGTCGGAGTTGAAGCCGATCGACCTCTACACCGTCACCGAGCGGCTCAAAGTCAAGAAGGAGCTCAAAAAGGTGGGCGGCGCCTCCTATCTGGCGCAGCTGACGCAGAAGGTCGGTTCGGCCGCCAACGTCGAGTTCCACGCCAAAATCGTGGCGCAGAAGTACGTGCAGCGCGAACTGATCCGCTCGGCCACGGAAATTCAGCGCCGTTCCTACGACGAATCGACCGACGTGACGGACCTGATCGGCTTCGCCGAGCAGGAGATCTTCAAGGTGGCCGAAGGACACGTGAAACGCTCCGTGCAGTCGGCAGCCGACGTGCTGGCGCGCACGCTGGCGCAGATCGAGGAGAACGCCAAGAACAAGAGCGCCTTCAACGGCGTGCCGTCGGGCTTCATGGCGCTCGACCGCGTGACGCTGGGCTGGCAGCCCTCCGATCTGATCATCATCGCCGCCCGCCCCTCGATGGGTAAGACGGCCTTCACGCTCACCATGGCGCGCAACATGTCGGTCGACCACGAGCAGGCGGTCGCCTTCTTCTCGCTCGAAATGCCGGCGCACCAGCTCATGATGCGTCTGGTGGTGGCCGAGACGGGCATACCGGGCAACGACCTCAAACTGGGACGGCTCTCGCCCGAACAGTGGCGCCACCTCGAATCGGCCACCAAGCCGCTGGGAAGCGCCAAACTCTTCATCGACGACACGCCGGCATTGTCGGTCTTCGAGTTCCGCTCGAAGGCGCGGCGTCTTAAGATACACCACGACATCAAGATCATCGTTATCGACTACCTGCAACTGATGACCGGCGGCCCGCAGGCCGCCAAGGGAGGCAACCGCGAGCAGGAGGTGTCGTTCATCTCGCGTACGCTCAAAGCCATCGCCAAGGAGCTGAACGTCCCGATCATCGCCCTTTCGCAGTTGAACCGTTCGACGGAGACGCGCGGCGGCTCGAAGCGCCCGCAGCTGTCGGACCTGCGTGAGTCGGGCGCCATCGAGCAGGACGCCGACATCGTGGCCTTTATCCACCGTCCGGAATACTACGGCATCAACCAGGACGAGAACGGAATGCCCACGGCGGGTATGGCCGAGCTGATCATCGCCAAGCACCGCAACGGTGCCGTGACCGACGTCAAGCTGCGCTTCCTGAAAGATCAGGCGCGCTTCGCCGACATCGACGACGCCGACCTGCTGCCGGGCGGCGCGCCCGCACCGGGGCAGCAGTACGACGATTTCGCCAGCGATTCGA
>VOFD01002833.1_pt1 | contig 24634 bp, 39 predicted proteins | sample 5384101 | NCBI WGS metagenome assembly VOFD01 (sample SAMN12384723, study PRJNA508395) | human gut metagenome | isolation source: healthy gut C | host: Homo sapiens
TTTCAGCCGCAGCATGTGCAGAGGGAGGTGTACGGCGTTCTGGATTGTCCGCGCCGTCCATGTGATACTGTGCTTCTTCGTCCTCCACCGGCCCGTCACGCGTTCGTGGATCAGCTCGGTGTATCCAGCTTTCCACAGCTTTTCCATGGCCGGGTACCTGGCCCAGTCCATCAGGAAGCGCACCGGGTTGCCCCGGTGGTCTGCCTCCCGCCGCGCCAGCTTCCCGCTCCCGGACGTAGCCGCCCAGGTCGCAGTATTCCAGACTGGTTCCTTGCAGGATCTCCCGCCAGTTCGGCGGCAGGAAGAACTGGTACGTCCCGTCGTAGACCTCGGTTACGTTCTTGACTCGCTCCCAGTCCTTCAGGCGGTAGCGGTAGGTGTTCATGCACCGGGCTTCTTTCTTCTCAATCTGCCACTTTGCCACCCGCTCGCCCCGGATGCCATAGCGGGCCACTTCGTCCAGATGGCCGGCGATGTTCTCCCATTTTGCCGTGTGTCCCGGCACAGATGCCACTGTCGCAGGAACAGCGTGGCCCCGTCCGTGCCCTTCTGAATTGTCACCAGGTCCTGGACGTAGTTCGCCTTGTATCGGTCGCTGGTCTCCAGATACGCCACGACCGCCGCCCCGCAGTCCGGGCATTTCACCACATTGTCTTGCCGGGCGCCACCCCTTTGCGTACACCTGCCTGCCGCACAAAGCACGTCCCACGTGCGTTCCCCTTCTTGTATAGCAGCACCCGGTCCTGGGGCAGCATGGTGTCCCGTATGTACTCCACCAGCCCCTCGGGCAGCCTCGTCCGGGCACAGCCGTGTCACCTCGTCGTCCTCCAGCTCGCCCCTGGCGCGGGCCTCCGCCTCTCGCTCTTGCTCCATGGCGTCCTCGACCCACCTGGACAGCTCCGGCAGCATGTGGTTCATGGTCTGCTTGGCTCCCAGCCACTTGGCCAGGGCGCCTCGTCCTTCGGCGTGATTTCCGGGTAACAGGTCCCCACGCTGACGCACATGGCCCCGACCGCTTCTTCCAGGTCCGCCTGCTTCTTCGGCCTCGACCCGCCGCGGTACTCCATGGCCGCCCGGTTCCGCTTTTTGCTGCACACCAGCCGGACGTCCGGCCCCGGCGTTCCGTAGCGCCGTTTCCCCGTGTTCCGGCGGAAGGTGACCACCATCAGCCGCTCGTGGTCTACCACCGGCCAGTCCAGCGTGACGATGACGTCCTGGTTCGTCTGGCTCTTCCACTCTTCTGGCCACGGCATGGCCTTGACCTTCTTCGGCACATTCATGACGGTTCGCCCCCTTACAGGAAGTCGGCCAGGTTCAGGGCCACCTTTCTTCGCGGCCAGCGGCGTCACCGGCGTGTGGGTCGCCCCGCAGGCTGCCATCATGGCCCGCTCCTGGGCCTCTTCGTCCGTCTGCATGCCGAAGTATTCGTCGACGGCTCCGAAGACCTGCGCCGGCAGCAGCACGGCATAATTCCCGTGCTTGGCCTTCTTGGCCCGCTCCATCACCGCCGTCATGGCTCCCGCCAGGGTCTTGCCCTCTTTGGCCACCAGGGCGCCATCGGTGTCGCTGGTGCAGCGGTCGATGATGTACTGCCCGACGATCTCGGTGTACTGGTCCGTCGGGTTCTTCTGCATTTCGGTGTTGATTTTTCTCGATTGCCTGCATGTTCATGTTCTGTTCCTCCTTCTTCGCCGGGGTGGTGCCTTCTGCTTGACGGGCAGCCCCGGCGGCTCCACCCGCAGCTCGAAGTATTCCTGCCAGGGCCAGCCGTTGACCTCGTGGACCCCCCGACCGGCACGTGGCGCCGTTGTCGTCCTTCAGCAGCACATACCCCTTCCTGGGGCGTGGCTCCTTTGCCCAGCTGGCGGCCCGGATCACGCGGTAGACCGGTTCCGGCTGCACCATGCCCTTTGCGCAGCTGAAGCGCTTGTACCGTTTCCCGGCCTCCTTGTGCCTGGCCACGGTGGACCTGGTTTCCTTCATCAGGTACCTGGCCAGCTTCGCGTGGTTTCCTCGCTTGTCCAGGGGCTTGATGGATATGTTCCCGTTATTCTGGCCGACCACCCGCTCCCAGGTGTTCGATAGGACCGCCACCTCGACGGCCGGCATGATGATGTGGTGGTGGACATTGGTCATCCGCTTGGTCTCTGTGCATGCGACATACTTCCAGGCGACGCCCAGCTTCCGGCACTCCTTCCGCAGCAGCCGCAGGAATTCCTTCTTGTCCTCTTCGGCTTGCTCCAGGGTGACCCCCTTGTCGTAGTAGTGCAGGACCAGGTGGTAGTCTCCGGGGTGAAGTTCGCGTTCAGCTTCCAGCGCAGTCGTTCCTCTGCCACCCGCTCGTTCACCTTCGCCTGGGCCTCTGATGTTGGTCCCCGGTTTTCCTCCCTTGTCGCCCCCTGTGTATGTACCCTTCCCGTGAAGGTCTTCAGGGTCTCACGGATCGGACCGGCCTCCACAATGCGCTCGACGTATGGCACCGTGATTCCCTCCGTTCGCTTTACTAATACCCTTACCGGGGCCGGAACGCCGTCCCCCGGCGGCTTTGTCACGGTTGCAACGGGCGCTTCTCTCTGATATAATTGGTATAGAAGCGCTCGTCTTCTTTTTGTATGGCCCCTGCGTTGTGTTGCCGCACGATACGCAGGGGCTGTTCTTTTACTCTTTCCGATGCAAGTCCACGGTCTCCATGGCCGCCCAGGCGGTGGATACCCAGTCCTTTTCCCAGTAGGCCCCGTGGGTCTGACGGCCCCCAGGATCACCAGCTCGCCGTCATGGCTCCAGTACAGCCGTCGCTCGCCCTTCCTGGTGGCCTCCTTATGCTGGGCCACGTCCCGCTCCACGATGGACAGCAGGGGAGCGGCTACGCCATAGCAGGCCCCGCCGCCGTCTACCTGATACAGCTGGTACCCTGGAACAGCACCGGCACCATGGTGACGGTGTCCGCCTCGTCCTCTCCGGTCTCCCAGGACGCCACGTCCTGGCCCGCCACCTCCGGCATGACCACCTGCGGCTCTTCGCCGGCCATGACGGCCAGGGCGTCCGACGTCGCCGGCAGCATGCCCATGCACTCCACGATGGCCGCCAGGGCCTTGCGCGGGAACTTGTCCCAGTCCGCCCGGACGTACCAGTCTTCCGTGAACAGGGTCACCTGGTCGCCGGTGCTGATGATGGTGTACCCGCTCCGCTTGTAGGCCTGCTTGATGTTTCGCACCAGGCCCCGCTCGTTGATAATCATTCGTCATACCTCCAGACTTCTGCGTGAATGATTTCTGTCCAGTCGCACTTCCACACTTCCGCCGCGCACAGGATCGCAGCGAAGGGGAGGCGCAGGGGACGATGACTTCGCCCGTTTCTGGTCTATCACGCGGGCCTTGCACTTGTGTGCCCACCGGTCCCGCCGCGATCGCTCTTCTGCTTGCTTCCTGGTTCTCCGTCGTTCCTCTTCTTCACCAATCCATGGTGGCAGCCCAGTATTCCGCCCGCTCCACGACCTTCTGGCTGTATTCGGTTTCATAGACCCCTTCCTTCCAGGCCGCCGCCGCCCCGGACGGTCCCATGTTGTAGGCCATCAGGGCCTTGTGTACGGTGTCTGTGCGCTCCAGCTGCTGGGCCAGGTAGGCCAGGCCGGTGCGGAAGTTATCCCGCGGCACCCACAGGTCCGTGGCGCCTACCTGCTCCATCAGGGCGGTGTGCAGGGTCCCGTTGACCTGCAAATATCCAATGGAAGCCCCGCCGTCTCCGGCGACATTCTGGAAGGACGTTTCCACGTCGACCATGCCCAGGGCCAGGGGTACCAGATGTCGAAGGCGTCCGCCGCGTTGAACAGTTCCATCTGTTCCTCCGCCGTCAGCGGCACAGCTTCGCAGTAGAATATCGGCTGCACAATTTCTTCCTGCTCCAGCAGCGGCAGCAGCTGGACGGCTCCCGTGGCGCCCGTGCTTTCCACTTCCGCCGCCGGCTCCGTCTTCGGCTCCGCCAGACTCCTGGCCATGACGATGATCAGCAGCACGGACGCCAGGACGGTCAGGGCCGCCAGGGCCACGATGCGCCGGTGCGCCTTCCTGCGGCGGTTCCGCTCTCTGGCCCTCCGCGTCCGCTCCCTGCGCCCCCGCTCTTCGGCGTCCTCCCTCTGCTTGACGGCCCGCCCCAGCTCCGCCTGGCGGTCTCTGGCCATGTTCAGGTCCCTGTCCATGACCGCGACCTTGTTCTTCAGGTAGTCCACGTCCCTGGCGATCCCCTCGTACTGTGCCAGGGCGTTGCGCAGGTACTTCTCCTTTCTCTGGCTCACGTTTTGCACACTCCTTCATTCTCCGGCCGCTCTGGCCGGTTTTCTTTGCGGTATTCCTTCAGCCACGCCTGGAAGGCCGCTTCCGCGCCCGGCTGCTCGAAGTAGGCCGTCACCCGCTCCAGCAGGCAGCGGGCCATGTCGTCGCAGACTCCCCGGGGGACACGCTCGACATCAATGGCGATTCGCTCCACGGTCTTTGCCTCCTTCCGGGTTTGCCGGCAGTCCGTTCACGTTCCGCCACCTCGCCACGGTGGACACGCCGCAGCCGGCAATGGCGGCGATCTCCTTGTCCGTCTTCTTCCGGCGGTATAGGTCTTCGACCTTCCCATAGTCCACCTTCCGCCGGCGGTCTCCCGTCGTCTTCACGGTACACCCAGGGCCTGGAGGGCACGGCCTGCGGTGGCCGACGATGCCGATGTAATCGCAGCAGCGTCTGGCGGTGAAATAGATGCAGCCTTTGCAGGCTCTGGCCAGGGCCGCCCTTTCGGCGTTGATGCGGTCCTGCCGCGCCCTCTTCCCTTGCTTCCCGCCGCTCATTCTCTCCCGGCTCTGTTCCATAGCTCTTTGATCAGCTCCGCGTCGGTGTATCGTGCCAGGGTGCCATCCCCTTCGGCAATCACCGCAGACGGCACGCTCATAGATACAACGATTTCAGATTTCAGGTAAAAAGCCGGGCGCGGGCAGTAGTAGTACGCGTAGTCCACGTAGATGCTAGTTCAGCGCCCCGAAGCATTCACGCAATACGCGCCGCGTAGCTCGAGCTAGGGAGCGCAGGGTGGCCCACCCGGTGGCCAGCCAGTAGGCGCGGGACGTCAGCGGGATAAATCGGCGGTATTTCCTGTATTCGTCCACCGTCAGCGACCGCAGGGACAGCTGCGGCTTGCCGTAGTCCGTCATGCCGTCCATGGTGGTCAGGTCGATCTCCCGCTCCAGCAGGGCCTCGTACAGATTCGGGCGGCTCTCCGCCCAGTCCTCGATAATGTGGTGCAGGTTGCTTCCCTGGTAGTTGTTCGGCGCTTCCACTTCTTCGTCGTTACAAAAGGGGACGGTGTTCGGCAGTGCGTCAGCGGTCACCACGAAGCTGCCTTCGCCGTCATCGTCCAGTTTCACCAGCTCCACGCCGTCCAGCAGGAAGCTGTATCCGCGCGGTACTCCGCCCAATTCCAGATTGATTTTCATGTTCATGCTTTCCTCCTGTTCTTTTTCCCGTTCTCCGTTCCGTACCGGACCAGGGCGGACAGGGCTTCCTCGCCCACGTCCTCGCGCCCCTCCGCCGCCCGCCGCTTCGCGCAGCGGGCCAGGGCCTTCTCCCGGTCGTAGCCGATGGCGGCCGCGTACTTCCCGGCGATGTATCTGTATCTCTCGATGCGGCACTCGATGGCCCCCACCTGGTAGGCGGTCAGCTTGTCCCGCTCCCGCTCGATGTACTGCTCGCAGATGTCGGCGTAGTCCTCCAGGGCGTCGCAGATCAGGAACAGGTCCCCCTCGCACGTCCTGATGGCGGAAGGATAAAAGCCCTTCCGGCCCCTCCGCAGGAACTCCAGGGCCGTCTCCTGGCCTTCCGGCTCCCGGCCGGTCACCGGCGCACCTCCGGGGGCTTGGCCGGCAGCCTCGCCGCTCTGGACAGCGCCAGCATGTGGTCCCTGGTCAGCTTGTCGATGACCTTCCCGACGTGGCCATACCCGGCCATGTCGGCCAGGCGCTCCAGGTTGTAAAGGGTCTGCGGCGTCACCAGCACAGACACGCGCCGCAGGTTCTTCTTTCTGCTCATTCTCCGGCTTCCTCCTTCGTCTTTTCCACCCCGTAGTAGCAGTCCTTGCAGTCCTCGACCTCCCCCGGTCTCCATGGGGCAGTAGTCGCCGTCCTGATACATGGCGTATTCCGGCTTCCCGCAGGTGTACGCGGTTCCCGCTCGCTCTTCGGCGGTAAAGCCCTTGTATGCCTCGTCCAGCAGCTGCTCGACCTTCTCCTGGTCCAGCGGCTTCTTGTCGTACGCGCTCATTCTTCCTTCACCTCCTTCAGATAGGCCTCGACGATGCGCTTCCGGTACTTCTTCCTGATGCGGCGCTTTTTGGTGTGGCGGTACCGGCCCGCCAGGTCCCGGCGGTTCTGTTCCGCCCAGGCGATGGCCTTCTTCCACAGCCAATCCTCCGCGAAGGCCTCCGCGGTCGCTCTCAACAGTTCCACGAAGGCCTCCGCCGCCTCCCGGAAGGTCTCCGTGGCGGCGGCCCACGCCTGCGTTACGGCCTCCAGCGCCGCACCCAGGCTCTCCATGTCGATGGTCCCCTCCAGCATGACGGGCTTGTTCCAGTCCATCACGTCGCCGCCGGGCGGCAGCTCCGGGACCTCCGCCAGCTCCATGGTTACTTCGACGGGGAGGCGGAGAACACCGGCTTCCGTCGGCGTACAGTGTGACCAGGCCCTTCTCTTCCTCACCCATGGCTCAGGACCTCCTTCCGCGTCAGGACCGCCGCCAGGGGCGCACTCCGTGCAGGCGGCCAGCAGCTTCGGCTCCAGCTGCATGGCCACCACCTTTTCCGGGGTCTCCCAGCACTCCCGGCCGCACACCGGGCACGTGACCAGGCGCCACGCCGGGCCACCCTCCGGCACGTTCTTCTTCATCGGCATGGCGATGACGCCGGTGTCCCCAGGCCTGTGCGGCCGCACAGCCGCGGCGGCCTGGTTCCCCTCGGCCTTCCACAGCTGTTCGACCGTCCCGTCGGCGTGGTACCGGCAGCGCCGGGTGGTGGTGCCGCTCTTCGTCACGGCGACACGCACCACGTCGGCGAAGCCCCCGCTGTTCTTTGCCGCAGTCCTGGCGGCGCCCACTGCCTGCTCCCGCAGCGGGGACATGCCCAGGTACTCGCCGGCGGCGTCATATACCAGATAGGTGATTTCGTTCATTTCCATGGTTTCGGCCTCCTGTCAGTCCTCCGTCCCGGTTTTCTCGTTCCACTCTTCGATGGGGATATTCCGCAGCATCTTCTGGGCAAGTTCGTCAATTTTCGCCTTCCGCTCTTCCGCCTTTTTCCCCGCTTCCTGTAAAACGTCGCTTCCCGGAAACTCCGCCGCCGTTTCGATTTCTTTTTCGGCGCTCGTGGACGCGTGGATCAGCGCCCGGTACACCGTCCTGGCTTCTTCCGCCGTCAGTTTCAGCGTTATCTGCTTCATGCCCCGCGCCCCCTTCAGCAGCAGTAGTTCCGCAGCTGGCCGTTCACCATTTCGTACTGCCAGCCGCGGCAGTTAAAGCGGATGTAGTTCCAGTCCGTGGACTCGTAGCAGGGGGACCCGCTCGAAGGTCTCCTTCTTCCGCAGCTGGTGGTACTTGTTCACCTGGTAGGTGCTGACCTCCGCGATGATTTCCACCAGCTCGTGGTCGAAGCCAAATTCTTCATGGACCAGCTGCTTGGCCTCTTCCTCGGTCAGCTTCCCGGCCGCACCGCTCCAGGTGTTCATACCGGCCCTGCTCCATGGTGGTGCCGGCGCCGTCGGTGTCCTGCCAGTCCAGTTCCTTCTCCAGGTCCAGCTCCAGGGCGGAGATCCTGGCCTTCAGCTGCTTCAGCTGCGCCTCGTAGTCCCCTTGCGCTGCTCCATCAGGCAGCCCTCCAGCTGCTCGATGCGGTGCGCCCGGGCGGCGTACAGCTTCACCGGCCCGCCGGCGGCCACCCAGGCCTTGCAGAAGGCGTCCTTGTCCCCGTCAAAGGCGTAGTAGTCGGCCTCGATGTCCCGGTACTCCTGGAAGGTCGGCGTCACGCCGGTGCGCTCTGTGAACTCTTGCATCATCATGTTCTGTTCCTCCTGTTGTTGCCCCGTCCGGCGCCCCGTGGTATCATCAGGGTGGGAAAGGGGTGATTGTTTGAAGTTTCTCGCCTGTCCGGCAAGCTGCTGGTCGGTATGGTGAAGCAATACCGCAAAAGCGGCCGTTCTCTCTTCACCATCGACCAGCTGTCAGAGATCGCCCCCGGCGTCTCCCAGCGCGAACTCTCCGACGCCGCCAGACTCCTGAAGTCCGACGGCCTTGTCGGTTTCTGCTTCGCTGACGGTCTCGCTTATACCGTCACCATCAACCTGACCGCCGTCCGGGACGCCTCTCTGTCCCGTCGGGTCCTCCGCATTTCTGCCCAGGCTCTCCGGGAAGCCGTCCAGCTTCTCGGCTAACTCCCAGTCTTCCGCGATCAGGTCGTCGGCGTAGGGTTCCCACCCGCGCCGGCGACTTTGCCTTCGGTCTCCAGTTCCAGGACGCAGCAGTCCACGGTGTCCGTCGGGAACACGATCAGCCCGGGCGGCCACTCGTCGTTCCGCCGCCGCATGCCCAGTCCCAGCTTCGCGGCCTGCTCCGCCGCTTCTTTGATGTTCATGTGCCATTCCTCCGTGAACTCTTTCATCATCATGTTCTGTTCCTCCGTTCGTTATCGTTTAAAAGCAACTTCTTCTTCAAAAAAACGGCCGGGTCGATGCCCCACTTCTCGCAAATCTTCCGCTGCTCGAGATGTAGAAGTCAGAGTATCCATTGATTTTCAGCTGTACCGTGGTTTCCGATACTCCAATCAATTCGGCCACCATTTTGTACGTCACGCCTGCACCGGCAAGCGCCCGCTTCAGCGTAACATACGGGGCGTGTACTTTCTTTTTTCATCGTGGGTTCCTCCTTTCTTCGCCGTTCGGTTATCGTTTACGATAACAAGATAAGCACAGTTTTTTATCGCCGTCAATAACTTTATTTACATTTCCCATTGATTTATTTGTGTCTGTTGCTTATAATTCGGTTTGTAGGGGTGTTGTTTTTATGAAGACCAGTAATCCAGATAGCCATTTCGGCCGTACATTTTCGTCAGCTCCGTGAAGCCGCTGGCCTCACCGTGGAGGAATTTTGCAAGCAGTATAATTCCCGTTTCGACGGCCGCATGAACAAAAGCACAGTCAGTCGTTACGAAAACAATCTTCAAGAGCCTATGATTTCCACCGTGAAGAAGGTGGCCATTTTCTTCTCCGTTGACCCCTCCGATCTTTTGGGGTATCCAGTCTGTGCTTCCGCCGTGCCGGCGGCTCTGTCGCCCCAGCTCCAGGCCCTGGCCGACGCCCTCGATCAGCTGAATGAAGAGGGACAGGAAAAGCTGCTTGACTACGCGGCCGACCTGGTGGCCGGTGGCCGATATAAAAACTTGTGCGCCTGGACTGGATCAGGCGCAGGCGTGACGGGCGGACCCCATGAAAAAGCGCATGATTCCCATGGCGGTCAGCTCCGCCGACTTCGACCCCTCCATGAACATGGTCGACCCCATGGAGGCCTCCGCCTTCGGTGTGATTTATGCCCGGTACAGCTCCCACAGTCAGCGCGACGTGTCCATCGAACAGCAGGTGAAGGACTGCATGGCCTACGCCGCCCGGAATAATATCTATATCGTGGCCTGTTATGCCGACCGGCACATGACCGGCCGCACGGACCGCCGCCCGGAATTTCACCGCATGCTGCGGGACGCAGAGGCCGGCAGCTGGTCCTTCGTTCTCACCTGGAAGAACGACCGCTTCGCCCGAAAACAGGTACGACGCCGCCATCTACAAGGCGAAGCTGAAGAAGTGCGGCGTGCGCTGCCTGTTCAGCCAGGAATACATTCCCGCCGGCCCGGAAGGTATCCTGCTGGAGGCCATGCTGGAGGGCGACGCGGAATTCCGCAGCGCCCAGATGGCCGTGGACATCAAGCGGGCCTGGCCTACAATGCGGAACACTGTATGGTCACCGGCGCGATCCCCTTCGGCTACCGGCGGACGAAGGACTACACCCTGGAGCTGGACCCCGACCGGGCGCCCCTGGTGAAGGAAATATACGACCGCTTCCTGGCCGGCTGGAAGATCATCGACATAGCCAACGACCTGAACAGGCGCGGGATCACCACCGCAAGCGGGAAGCCCTGGGGCCGGAACAGCTTCCACTCCATGCTCTCGAACGAACGGTATACCGGCGTCTACATTTACGGCGACATACGCACCCCGGCGGCCTTCCGGCCATCATCGACCGGGACACGTGGCTGGCCGTCCAGCGGCGCCTGCACACAAAGAAAAAATCCCGTGGGCAGGTCGCGGTCATACGGCGACTATCTGCTCACGGGGAAGCTGTTTTGCGGCCACTGTCAGCGGCCCATGGTGGGCGTGTGGGGAAGACGCGCCCAGGGAAGCCCCTGTATTATTATTACGTCTGCCAGGGCCGGCGGCTCTCCCGCGACTGCCAGAAGCAGAACGTCCGGCGGGACTGGCTGGAGGAAAAGGTCTGCGCCATGGTGGCCGGCCTGGTCATGCAGGACGATGTGGTGGAATGGATGGCCGACTGCGTGGTGGACTACCAGCGCCGGCACAAAGAGGACGGCACCCTTCAGGCCCTGGCCTCGCAGCTGAAGCAGACGCGGGCCGCCATTGGGAACGTGATGGCCGCCATTGAGGCCGGGATCATCACCGCCACCACGAAGGACCGGCTGCTGGAGCTGGAGGCCCAGGAACAGAAGCTGGCCCAGGCCCTGGAGACGGAGAAGGCGCTGCGGCCCACCTACACCCGGGAGCGCGTCATCTTCTGGCTGGAACAGTTCCGCGCCGGGGATCTTACCGACCCGGCCTTCCGGCTCCGGCTCGTGACCACCTTCGTGAACGCCATCTATCTGTATGACGACCACCTGAAGGTGGTTCTGAACTACACCGGCCGGAACAGCTCCGTGGACTTTCCCCGGGTGGAGGACGCCCTGGACTCCGGCGCCGTTGACGGCGGTCCGTATAGCGTCGAAACTGGTCCACCAAGTCATAAGTTGGACAGACCGCCAAGGGGTTGGTCTGTCAACTTTTTATATATGAACATGATAAATCCGTTGTGTCACAGTGGTTTCACTGTGGCATTTCTATTTTTGAAAGGAGATCACGATGAACGCAATTCAGAAAAAGTGAAGCAATCAAAGCCGGTCTGCGAAAAAAGGTTTTCAGGATGGCAATTCCAAAATGGCAAGGCGCAAATGCTATGGATACATAGTTAACCTTGATGGAGAGCTGGAGATAAATCCAGACGAAGCCAAAGTGGTATGCTGGATATTTGAACGGTATCTTGCTGGCGATAGTCTGGGTAGAATTGCTGTCGACTTGGAGAAGCAAGGCGTTCTTTTCGCCAACGGCAAGATCAAATGGAACCGCGAAGCGATAGATAAACTGCTCTCCAATGAAAAATACACCGGGCGAGTGCTACTCCAGAAAACCATTAGCACCGGTACGGTACAAATTGAAAATGATGGCCTCATGGAACGGTATTTTTATACTGATACCCATGAGGCCATCATTTCTGATGAGATGTTTAAGGCAGTTCAGGAAGAAAAACAAAAACGGAGCAACACCCTGGAAAAAATGAGTTTGCCATTGGGGTGACATTCTGATAAAATTAGAATAAAGAAACTTATCGTAAAGGGTGTTGCTTTGCAAAAACTGACCAAGACACCAGACATTATGGATAGGCGTCCTGCCGCAGAGAAGCGCCTTCGCGTCGCTGCTTACTGCCGGGTCAGCACACGGAAGGATGAACAAGACAGCAGCATTGAACAGCAGGAGAAATACTACACGCGATATATCTCCCAAAATCCGAACTGGATAAATATAGGCGTTTTCTCTGAGCGGGTATCAGGATTAAATATGAAAGGCAGAACGAAGTTTCAGGCTTTGATGAAACTTTGCCGCCACAAGAAGGTTGATTTGGTCCTCGTCAAATCTTTCAGCCGCTTGGGGCGCAATACGCTGATATGCTGTGGGCACTTCGCGAGCTCAGAGACTTGGGTGTGGACGTCTACTTTGAGGAAGAAAACCTGTGGCTCCATGATGAGCGCATGGAGATGTTGGTCACAGTGTTCTGTGCCTTTGCCCAATGCGAAAGTGAAAACATGAGTCAGAGTATTCAATGGGATGTGAGACAGGGATTCCGAACGGGAACTTCCGGCTATGCGGATTTTGTGTGCTATGGATACAAGCGAGGCAACGATGGTCGGTTGGCTATTGATGAGACAGATGCCGAGATTGTCTGCAGGATATTCCAAATGAGAGCAGAAGGCAAAAGCCTTGGTGCGATATCTGACTGGCTCTATGATAAGAAGGTCCTCTCACCTACGGGTAAGGAACGCTGGAGCAGGGAAACCATCAACAAGTTGCTTCGGAATGAAAAGTATATCGGGGATGTACTGCTTCAAAAGACTTTTGTGAAGGATGTACTGACGGGCAAACAGTTCAAAAACTGTGGTGAGTTAGAGCGATACCTCATACAGGATCATCATCTGGCGATTGTGAGTAGGGAACTGTTTGAGTGTGTGAATCATGCTTATGTATTGGATCAATAATGATTGCTACAACTATGTTGTAGTGTTCTAATATGCTCATCGGTATTTTGTGGACTTTCTAAAAATAACCTTGTGGATATGCGAAATTGAATTAGGGGCTAACTGTATGAAAAATAAAGAGCCTCATTCAGAATTCACTTTTCAAATTGAACCCAAACATTATTTTAAGCACAATTATTTGACATACTGCAATGATGTTTTGGTAAGTATGTTAAAATATGCAGATGAAAAGAAAATGGCAAGTGTCAGTATTGATTTCGATAATGGTGAAAATGAAGAATTGGAACAAGATGAGAATTGGCAAGAGTGGCTAATAACACATGGGCATCGTGAAGAAATGTATGAAGTATATTATAGACACACTTTCTTTTCACTTGTTGCAGATTTTTGTAGCTATATGCTTGAGTCGATAAACTGTGCCGCAAAATGAAAGTTGCTGTTTCCTATGCTTTATTACGAAAGCCCCTCAAGGATACACTCGGCTATATTGAATGGTTGCGTGTTAATAGAAATAGTATGCTTGATTTGCTTGATAAGCGGAAAACCAGAGGACTTGGTTATTACCAAAGAGAAAGCCCGTGAACACACTTCGCTGATTGAAGAAAACTGCAATATGAGCAGTTTTTTCGATTTTCGCTACAACAAGGCGAGTGAAACAAGTTTAGAGCATATATGGAACAACGCCAATCATTTGATAACCACTAAATATAAACTCTCCAAAACCGAGCCAGGTAATCTTAACTTTGTTTTTGCAGATGAAGCCATTCTTAGAAGTTTTTCGGATTATTACTATATTACCGTTCCGGCTATTATGTCGTATGCGGTAAATTTGATTTGTGAAATGTTTGAAGAATTTGCATCGCTCAACAAGTACACCGTTCTTATGAATAAGCTAAACCGTACACTGCGTTCATTAGAAATGCTTGAAACAATTTCTTTTGACGATGCAAAAAAGCTTTATTCAAGTGGCAATGTGCCAATAGTCTGCCCAAGATGCGGTCTGAAGATGAAAATGACCGATAAAAAGGATGTTGAAATTTATTAGTAACAAATGTACTTGCATCCGTTGCTTAAAAACGATAAAAACCGGAAGATACATTTTTGATTGGGAAAAGGTTGACTTTGTTTTTAACGAATGACTTTGTGATAATTATATATTTATAATTTGATACGAAAGATGGTGTAAATATGAGCAAGTTAGTCCCCGCCCTTAAAGATACTTTATTTTTCTCCAACCTATGAAATAGTTGCTGAATATGCCGAGATTGGAATTGATGCCCTTTTGGATAACGAGGTGCTAAAAGGGATACCCGTTGTTAGCACTCTTTCGTCTATTTGTAAAATCGGGTATAATCTGCATGAGCGCGACCTAATAAAACAGACTCTTGCCTTTATAACAGAATTTAGTTCGGGTAGCATACCACAAGAAAAGCTAAATGCGCATCGAGAAAAACTTGAAGCCAATCCCAAAGAAGCAGAAAAAGAACTTGGGCGAGTTCTAATAATTTTAGGTAACCAGGTTGAGCAAACCAATCCCAAGTTTTGGGTAGTTTCTATGCCGCCTATGTTAAGGGCGCTATTTCTTGGGGAAAATTTTGTGAGCTATCAGAAGCCAATCGTCGCATGTTTATTAGTGACTATCAGATTTTATTTGAAGCCGCCATCAATGATGGCCTGAAAATTCAAAATAGAGAATTATATCAAGTGGATCGGCTAATTTCATTAGGTCTATTACAAAATCAAAATCGACTTGGCGGTAATGTCTGGATTGATTTTGTAGATAGTCCAGGAAAACAAAACGATATAATTGTTACATCATTCGGAAAACCTTTTATCATAACTCTCCAGCCGTATTGAAAAGAAATTAGGAAAAACACTTTTCTTACTGTGCTCAAACCATTAATATGAATGAATTTTTCCAGATCCTATAATTCATTCCGACTTATTTTATAAGTCGGAGTGCGCTCGTTCCACTGCTCATCCTTTTTAAACTGCAAACATTGAAATGGTTTACGGTTTAGCTTCATACTAAGGGAAATATTTAAACTGTCTACGCTTTCCAAACAAAAAGACAGCTTGTTTCGACAAGCCGTCTTTTGTTTGGACTCGGCGACAAAACCATCTGCGCACCATTTTATCATTTAACGGCGGAAATGAATTCCGCCATGGCAATTCTCCGCTTTTGCTCCGAATTGACGCGCCACTCGGCGCGGCGGCCAGAAGGCCGCATCTATAATGTTGCGATTACACACACGCTGAGCCTCTTGGCGGCTTTGCCGCTGAGAGGCTCAGCGTGCATATCGACAAAAAAATCTCTTTTGTCCGATTATTGCAAAACCTCGCTGGCCGCCCCCACGGAGCTGGGTTCAGCGAGAGAAACGTCGGGTCCATCAGAAATCGACAAACTTTAAAAGGGGTTTGTCGATTTCTTTTGCTTGTATATTTCTCTGTGGTAATCTATATTCGTCCCAGGAAAGTAGCAAATTGGGATTTAGGAGGCATATAACCATATTCGGGATGCCCGACCGGCAGGGCAGAGCAGCGAAACTGTTTCAAAATCGAAGCATGGGCGGACTTGACAGGGGGGGCGGAAAGTGGTAAAATTTACTTGGAGACTCAGATACGGCAGAAGGGCGGATGGGCTTTTTATGCGAAAGAGCGAACAGGAAGATCAGAACTATCTGGTCCTCAGTGAACAGACTTTCCCGATCATTGAGCAAATCACTACGGGGATGCCCGGTGGCTTCTTCATTTATCATGCGGATGGGGATGAACAGCTGATCTATGCCAACCAGGCCCTTTTCCGGATATATGGCTGCGAGAACTTGGAGGAATTCCAGAGCTATACCGGATACACCTTTCCCGGACTGATCCACCCGGATGACGTAGAGAAGGTCGAGGGGAGCATCAAGCAACAGATTGACGCCCATGAAAACAATCTGGATTATGTAGAATACCGCATCGTGCGCAAGGACGGCGCGATCCGGTGGATTGAGGACTACGGGTACTTTGTCCACACGGACCTCTACGGCGATCTTTTTACGTCTTTGTGGAGGACGCCACGGAAAAGTATCTCAAGGCGATGGATGACGCGCGCACGGCTCAGCTGGCCCAGGAGCGGCTGGAAGCGCTGGAGGCACTGGAACACGAAACCACGGCGCTGAAACTGGTACACGAGATCCTGCGCTCAGGTATGTGGACCATGGAGTTCGACCGGCAGGGGCAGATGATCAGCGTTTTCTGGAGCCAGGAATTCCGCGCCATGATCGGCTACCATGATGAGGAAGATTTCCCCAACGCTCTCCTCCTGGTCGGACCTGCTCCATCCCGAGGACCATGACCGGGTGCTGAAACAATACTACGCCACCATCAACGACTACACCGGCAAAAGTCTCTACGACGCCGAGTACCGCCTTCTGACGAAGGACCGGGGCTATCGCTGGTTTCGAGCCACAGGAAAGCTCTCCCGGCAAGAGGACGGCACGCCGATCACCTATGTGGGTATGTTTGTAGATATCACCGAGCGGAAGAAAACCGCCGAGAAGCTCCAGGAGCAGCATAGGCTCCTGGACGAGGCCCTGGACAAGGCCCAGCGGGCATCCCGTGCCAAGACCATGTTCCTCAACAACATGTCCCACGATATCCGCACCCCCCATGAACGCCATCATCGGCTTTACCAATCTGGCCACCGCCCACCTGGATGACCGGGAGCTGGTACGGGACTACCTGGGCAAGATTACGGCCGCCTCCGACCATCTTCTCAGCCTGATCAATGATGTGCTGGACATGAGCCGCATCGAGAGCGGCAATGTGATCATCGAGGAGACGCCCTGCAGCCTGCCCAAGATCCTGCGGGATCTTCAGACCATGATTCAGGTCGACCTGGTGGACAAGGGGCTGAACTTCCAGATGGACGACAGCGCCCTGGTCCACCCCTATGTGCTCTGCGACCGGCTGCGGCTGAACCAGGTGCTGCTGAATACGCTGAGCAACGCGCTGAAATTCACGCCTGCCGGCGGGGACATCTCCGTCTCCGCCGCCGAGCGGCCCGGCGATGTTGCGGGCACCGCCATCTACGAATTCTGCGTCCGTGACACCGGCATCGGCATGACCCCAGAGTTCCTGGCCCATATCTTCGAGCCCTTTGAACGGGAGCGGACTTCCACTGTCAGCGGCATCCAGGGGACGGGACTGGGCATGTCCATCACCAAAAACTTAGTGGAGCTTATGAACGGGCAGATCTCCGTGGAGAGCCAAAAAGGGCGTCGGCAGTGCATTTTACCCTCACGTTTCCCTTCCGTCTGAGTGCGCCCTTCGACGCCCAGGAGAAGCCGGAGCCCCCTGAGCCGCAGCAGATTACCGACTGCCACATTTTGCTGGCCGAGGATAATATATTGAATCAGGAGATCGCCGTGACCATTTTGGAGGAGGCCGGCTGCACTGTGGACGTGGCCGCAGATGGGGCTGAGGCGGTGGAGAAGGTCCGCCATTCTGCGTGCGCCCCTATGACCTGATCCTGATGGACATCCAAATGCCGGTGATGAACGGGATCGAAGCGGCGAAAACCATTCGCGCGATGGAAGACCCGAAACTGGCCCGGTTGCCCATCGTGGCGATGACTGCCAACGCCTTTTGAAGAGGACCGCCAGCACATCCCTCTCCGCCGGCATGGACGGCCATCTTGGCAAGCCTGTTGACACGGGTAAGCTGTTTGCCACGCTGAAAAGCATCTTGGGACGTGCGTAGCTGCAAAACCGATACAGCTTATTGGCAATACATTACAGGAAAGAAAAGCTTAAGGCGATGAAAAAGCCTTGGGGCTTTTTTCCATGGCGCCGATAGGAATTTTTTCGCCTTCGGCCACGACTCGTTGACTGTCGGCACCCTTCTCCAGCCTTTGCGCATAAGATGAGGTGAAGGGAGTGATTTCGATGGAACAGGCAGCAGGTGGGAATCCTGTGACTGATTATTTGGACGCCTATTATCGCATTTTAGACGAGATGAAACGGGAAATGATCTCGGCAGCGCGGACGGGGAGTATTTCCCGGAATTTCATCACCAGATGATCCCCCACCACCGGGCGGCGGTAGAGATGTGTGAAAATGTGCTGCACTATCTCCCCGGCGGGCCGGTGAGTGATCTGGCCCGGACGATCATCCGCCAGCAGACCCAGGGCATCGCGGAGATGGAAGACATCCTGGGCCCCTGTGGGGAAATCTGCAACCGGCCCCAAGAGGTGTCCTGCTACCTGCGGCGGAACGCCCGGGTTCTGAACACCATGTTTTATGCTATGGCCCATGTCAGCGGCGTGGGGTGGAGCAGAACTTCTTGCGGGAAATGATCCCCCACCACGAAGGGGCCGTCCGGATGTCGGAAAACGCACTTTGCTTCCGGCTCTGTCAGCCCCTGCGCCCCATCCTGCAAAACATCATTGCGACCCAGAAGCGGGAAATTGGCCAGATGCGGCGGCTGCTGGCGGAGATGTGAATCGTGTTTTTCCTCCTTGACACTAAGCAGGGCCAGACGAACCCCAACCGTTCGTCTGGCCCTTGTTCGTATCAAGGGGGCTGCGCGGAAAACGCCGACGTGTTTTTGTGCGTCGGCGTTTTGGCCGGAGTCTGCGCCTACTTTTTACAGCGGAACCCCACCGCTCTCCACGCCCACCGGGAAGCCGTTGATCTCCACCCCGTCCTCCACAGGGATCAGGAGGTAGTTCCGGCCATTGATCCGGCGGGTCTCCACCAGGTGGCTGGATTCCGGGTCCACGGAGATGGTCACCTGAGGGGTTTTGATTTGAAAGCGTTTGCTGTCGATGAGGTTGGCGGGGTTCAGGACGGCGTTGGGGCCAAATTCCCGGCTGCAGGTGTCCTGGAAGGCGGCGGCCTGGTCCTGGGCCACGCCGCAGGTTTGGAGGATGCGTCCCACCTCCTGGGCGGTGACCTCCAGGGGCTCCGGGGATTTGCTCTCCTTGTGCTCTAACAGCTTCTCCCGGAGCTGCTCGTGGACGGCCTGGACCACCTCCAGATTGCAGTCGGCGTCCAGGGCGTCGGACAGGGCGGTCTGGAAGGCCTCTTTCTGCGCTCCGGCGGACATGGGGCCTCGGTGTGGAAGACGGCGTCGAGGAACTCCTGGTGGAGCTGGTCGGCGTTGCGGGCATAAAACAGGGCGTTATAAATGTTGGCGGCGCGGTGATCGAAGGCGGGGAAGAGGAAGCCCAGCCCGGGGCGGCCACGGTCTGACCCGAGGAGGAGATGTGGAACTCGTTGTCACCGGGGTAATAGCTCAGCTCCACCTTGCCGTCCTTCACGGGGCAGACGCAGCAGAGGAGATAGCGGAAAACCTGGTCGGAGGCGTCGGGCTGGATCTCATCGTCCTTGCCCGGTGGGGCACGTCGTAGGCATCGTGGGCCAGCAGGATGAGGTAGCTGCCGCCGTCCATGTCCAGGGCGTCGATGATTTTTTCGGTAAAAGGTCTGGCGGGCGTCAGTGTCCTTCAGCTCGGAGTTCCGCAGGGCGGAGAGCAGCCGGTGCTCCTCACTGTCGGCCACCTGCTGGGTGGAAAACACGATGTCAATCAGATTCCGGCCCAGCGTGCCGGACAGGGCCTTTTTCAGCAGGCCCAGGTATTTTTCCGCCTCCTCCGCCGGCATCATGCCGAAGGATTCGTTCAGGTCGGAGACGATCTCCCCGCCGCCGTTGACAAAGCAGCCGTAAACACGGCTGATGGCGCTCTTCTCCGGCCGGAACCGGCGGCGCAGTTCGCTGATTTCTCTTTGGTTCATAGGGTGCCTCCCGTGAAAGTGATTGTTTCATTTTAGCGGATTGGCGGCCAAAATGCAATCGTCCCCTTCTCATAACCGCCGGGGGCAAGGTAAACTAACGGTATCATTTTATTTCGGAGGTGCCTATGGACAAGCGGAGGATCACGAGAGAGCGGATGGATTCCTTTGGGCGGTATTTGTCCCAGGAGGAGCGGAGCGCGGGGACAGTGGAGAAGTACCTGCGGGACGTGAGGGAGCTGGCGGCCTGGCTGGGGGGCCGGGAGGTGACCAAAGAGGGGCTGTCCCAGTGGAAGGAGGTCCTGCGGGACCGGGGCCGAGCCCCTGCTACCATCAACGTCAAGCTGGCGGCGGTGAATTCCTTTCTGGGCTTTTGGGCTGGACGGACTGCCGGGTGAAGGCGCTGAAGCTTCAGCGGCGGCTGTTCCGGGAGACCGGGAAGGAGCTGACCCGGCAGGAGTACGGGCGGCTGGTGGAGGCCGCCAAGACGATGGGAAAGGAGCGCCTGGTGCTGCTGATGGAGACCATCTGCGCCGCCGGCATCCGGGTGTCGGAGGTCCGGTTTATCGCAAAGAGGCCGCCCGGGCGGGCCGGGCGGAGATCGCCCTGAAGGGCAAGATCCGCACCATCCTGATTCCTGCCAAGCTGTGCCGCAAGCTGCTCAAATACGCCAGAAGCAAAAAATCACCTCCGGCGAGCTGTTCCTCACCAGAAGCGGCAGGCCTATGTCCCGGCGGCAGATCTGGGCGGAGATGAAAAATTTGTACCGGGGGCGGAGGTGGAGGCCACCAAGGTGTTCCCCCACAATTTGCGCCATCTTTTCGCCCGGCGTTTTTATGAGGTGTGCCGGGACATCGTGAAGCTGGCGGACGTGCTGGGCCATAGCAGCCTCGAGACCACGCGGATCTATTTGGTGTCCACCGGGGCCGAGCACCAGCGGGTGCTGGAGAGGCTGGGGCTGGTTGGATAGGACAAAATAAACCTTTTGTCCCATCTTTGGGCATAGAGTTTTCCTCCACATCCTCTAAGCCCCCTTATTTTTGCTATTTTAGCATAGCCTCTCCGCCTCTTTCAAGTCCAATCCCATATTTTGCGCGTAAAAAACAGGCAGGCCAGCAAAACGCTTCTTTGCCGGTCTGCTTTTTGCTACCCGTTTCGCCAGCAGCCTGCCAGCGCAGACCCCGTCCACAAGCCCAGTCCGCCCTATGTATGGGACAAAAGGTTTATTTTGTCCTGTTACAAAATTTTTGAACGGAGGGAAATTCCATGAGGAAACGATTTTTTGCGTCGCTTCTTTCGCTGTGCATGGTGGTGAGTTTGCTGCCTGGAACGGCGTTTGCGACGGGGGAGACATGGCAAGGCAATGGAACAGCAGAGAGCCCTTACCAGATTGCCACTGTCGAGGACCTGACCGCTTTGGCAACGAGCGTCAATTCTGGTCAGAATTATGAAGGGAAGTATTTTCAACTAAGCGACAATATTGATTTGGTTGGAACGAGTTGGTCTCCTATCGGCGGGAAAGACCATCCATTTAAGGGAACCTTTGATGGTAATGACAAGACTGTCAGTAACCTGACGATCAACAACCAGGACCTTAAATATGCAGGGTTGTTTGGCAGCTTGCATACTCCGGGCGTGTTGAAAAATATCAAAATCAACAATGTATCTATTACAGCCAAAGCCCAAGTCGGCGCACTGGCTGGTGCAGCTTATACTGGAACGGTTTCTGATTGCCATGTGACGGGCGATATCTCCATTAACGGCAACTATAAAGTAGGCGGCCTGGCTGGGGAAGGATATGCCAAGGTCGAAAAATTGCTCTGTTGCAGGGAATGCCGGCAGCAACATTACAGGAACATATGCTGAATCTGATTTCGAGGGAGACAATGTCGGTGGTTTAATCGGCTACCGGGGAGAGGGTACCATCTCCACCACAAACTGCGTTGTCAGCGGGGTCACGATTGCCGGCACCCGCAAGGTGGGCGGTTTGGTAGGAACCCTTTTCTGCGACAATACGTTGACTGGCTGTACTGTGGAAAACATTACGGTTGCGTCCAATGCAACCAGCGAATATGCAGCCAGCAAAGCGTCCTCCATGGGAATTGGCGGACTGGTTGGTATTTTGAACACTGGCAATAATAATACTGGCGGAACCCTGTCCGACTGCCAGGTAGAGAATGTTACTCTAAGTTGTCCAGAGGGGATAGCACAAACTGCTAAAATGGGCATGGTATCCGGCGGTCTTTATACAAGTGATTTTGTTGCCCCAGCAGAGGACCAGCTTACCGTATCTAATATCGCCATTAGCGGTACGAACAGCATCCCGGCAAACGCAAAGCGGCCCCAAAAATGATTCTTTAGCGATTGTTGGCGCGGACGGAAAGGGCGGCGTTGCGCAAATTTATGAAGCCGTCATTGGCAGCACCCAGTATGTTACCTTGGCGGAGGCGGTTGCTGCAGCTCAGAGCGGACAGACTGTAACGCTGCTGAAGGATGCGGAAGTCACGGGACGAACTAATATCAGTAAAGATATTATCCTGGATTTGGCGAACCATGAGATTTCGGTTCAATCTACAGGTTGGGGCCTTGTCTGCTTGAATAGTAATATCACAATCCAAAAATGGCACCATTAGCAGCAGCACCGGCTATGGAGCGCTCTGTGTTGCAAGTGGAAATGTGACGGCAAAAAACTCTTTGTTGATACCAGTACGTCCAACGGCGGCGCCGGGAATGCAGGTACTACGACTGGCGTCTATGTCGCGGGCGGCACGTTTACCTTGGAAAAGGATAGCGCGATTAAAAAGCAATGAAGTTGGAATTTTTACGTTAGATCAATCCCAAACGAACGTCTATGGCAAAGTTGAAACAATTAGTAACTATACGCAAAATGGCATAAACTATGGCTACGCAGCCATTCAGGAAATGGAACAAACAAAACGGCCCCTGGAACAACTATTAATATTTATGATGGAGCAGTTGTCACTGCGGGCGCACATGGTATGGGTATCTACCACCCTCAAGTTGGCAATTTGACCATTAGCGGCGGTGAAATCAGCGGGGCCACAGGCATTGGCATCAAATCCGGGACCTTGAATATTACGGGAGGTAAGATTTCCGGAACGTTCAAAGACACATATAAGGAGCCGACATCTGCGACAAACGGCATCAATGGAGATGGTTCCGCTGTTCTTGTTGATTCTTATATTGACTACGCTGGGTCAATGAACATCAATATTTCCGGAAATGCTGTCCTGGAGAGCAAGGTAGGCCATGCCATCCGTGAGATTGGCAACGATGATGGCAAGACCAACGTTGTCACCTTGAAGATCACCGACGGCAAGTTCAAAGCCGGTTCTGGAATGGATGCTGTCAAGGTTCGTGATGTAACCAAGAACACCGTAGAGATTTCCAAGGGTATTTTCTCCTCCGACCCCAGCGCTTATTGCGTTGACGAGAAGACCGGCGTAGCCAACACCGATAGCGGCACCAACCGTGAGTATCCCTTTATGGTTGGTGAAGCGGGCGAAGCCCCTGCCGAGGTTGTGACTGCTGCACCTAAGGTGGACATGGCTGACACGCTTAAAGATAACACGCTTGCCGAAAGTGCAGCCTCTGCCCTCTCTGCCGAGGACAGCAACACCCAAGCTAAAGTGGAGGGTGCTACCACTGCCGCTGCAAACACTATTGCAAATCAGAATAAGGTGGACGAAACTGCCGCAAAAAAAGCATTGACGGATGCGGAAATTAATGTTGCGGATAACCAAAAGGTCAATGTGATTGTCCAGCAGTACCTTGACATAAGAATCACCGACGCTACCTCTGATACGACTGATACTACTACAACCAAAACCCTGACTCTGGATATCACCCCCATGTACCGTAAGGTGGCTACTACGGCGAATCCCGATGCAACAGATAATAGCGAAATCGTTGTTAAAGGCATTGATGACCAGGGCAGTGGAGACGCCAAAAAACTGCCAACGCGGTCACACTGGAATCCGGTGAATTGAACGCCGTTGGCCTGACCACTGTCACACTGCCCCTGCCGAGTGATTTTACCAATGAAACCGCCTTGAACGTGGAGCATCTTAAGTCTGCTGCGAAGACCTACATTTACAAAGGCAGCATTATTGACACGTCGACTGCTTCCGGGACAACCAAGGCTGCCGATGGCGCGAATGGAGTTCAAATTCTGACCTTCAACAATCCGAACGGGTTCTCCTTGTTTAAGGTCGGTTCGGAAACAAAGATCGTTGCCGAAATCGATGGTGTTGGTTATCCGTCTCTCCAGGCCGCTGTAGACGACGTGCAGAACGGCCAGACCATCACGGTAAACACGACCGGCGAGGCCACCGTAGCCAACAAGACCATCAGCTTCAAGGTAACCTGCAAGGATGACGTAACCGCCACCATCAAGGACTATCAGGGCAATCCGCTTACCCCGGATGAAAACGGCGTTTACACGGTTACGCGCAAGTCCACCGGCTCCGGCTCTGGTGTGACCACCTACGCCATCAGCACCAACTCCCCCGCCAACGGCACGGTGACCGTCAGCCCCAAGAGCGCAGCGAAGGACGCCACCGTCACCCTCACCGTCACCCCCGCCGCCGGCTACCAGCTGGATAAGCTGACGGTGGCAGACAAGGACAGCAAGGAAATTACCCTCACCGACAAGGGCGACGGCAGGTATACCTTTACGATGCCCGCCTCCAAGGTAGAGGTCACCGCCACCTTCAAGCAGGCCCCCGCAACCCACGTCTGCCCCGCTGAGAAGTTCATTGACGTAGACACCACCCAGTGGTATCACGAGGGCGTGGATTATGTCATCGAAAACGGCATGATGAACGGCACCGGCACGAATACCTTCGAGCCCAATGCCACCACCACCCGAGGCATGATCGTCACCATCCTCTACCGTCTGGAGAAGGAACCCGCCGCCGGCGCCTCCCCCTTCACCGACGTGGACGCCGGCCAGTGGTACGCCAAGGCCGTGGCCTGGGCCGCCGCCAACGGTGTGGTGAACGGCACCCCCCCCACGACATTCAACCCCAACGATCCCATTACACGGGAGCAGCTGGCGGCCATCCTGTACCGCTATGCCTCCTTCAAGGGCTATGACGTAACCGGAAAGTCCGATCTGGCGGGCTTCACCGATGCTTCCCAGATCAGCGATTACGCGAAAGGACCCCATGTCCTGGGCCAACCAGGAAGGTC
>VOFD01000057.1_pt1 | contig 24631 bp, 32 predicted proteins | sample 5384101 | NCBI WGS metagenome assembly VOFD01 (sample SAMN12384723, study PRJNA508395) | human gut metagenome | isolation source: healthy gut C | host: Homo sapiens
GCTATGGAACAAGAATACAAACTGAAAGACGTAAAAGAAAATACCCCCGAACAACTTGAACAAGCTGCGGAGGTATTTAAAGAAGTATTTCACTACTGTGGTGGTAAACTAATCATTTACCACACAGTATTATAATTCATTTAATTTGCAAATATCATTCTGTATCTTTGAGATCTCTTGATATTCTTCATAAGCAAGAGACTCCTTTAATATATTTTGTTCAAAATCCACTCCTGTTCCTTCGCACAATTTTTTCCCTATAGAAACCAAATAATTATACAGGCAGTGCCCCCGAACATACAAATAGGCGTTCTCTTTCTGTAAGCCAAAGCGCGAGTACTGTTCCATTTCATTTTCCAGACAAAAATCAGTCTTATCTTTCCAATCAGCTACAGCATTTTGCAACAACATCTTCAATCGCCGCAATAGCTTACTTCCGTTGTCCAGTTCATCATCCTTTTGATATTGCAAGAGATACATCGCTTAAAAGCATCCCGGCCAAAATCCTTTAAGCCTTTTCTTTCTTCATAAAGCATAAAAAGCAAAGACTCGTAAATGATTGCAGAATAATTACTCAAAGACAGCAAGGCTGCTCCTATCCAAAACCAATTGATATAGGTGAAGTCATAAACATCTACTCCATTTTGAACAGTCTTATTACCTTCTATTTAAATGCCACTCATCACATCCTGCAATCCGGCTCCGATATAACTAGCGATGCCGACTACTCCCAAAGCGGCACCCGAAGCATTACGGGGAGCAATATCCACTGCCATCAAACCACCCAGAAAAACAGATCAAAACTCCGATTCCTAAACCGAAAAGTACCATTGCCAACACGTCTATCCAAAAATGCCCCCCGGGACCAAAAGAAACAAACAGAGAGCAAACACATTCATCAACCCGAAAATTAACGCAGGCACATTGCGACGTCCACCAAATAACTTATCAAAAATAACACCTGAAAACATAGTACCGATAATACCACAGACCGGACAAATAGAAATGATAAAACTGGCATCCAATGTGGAGTAACCCTTTTGGGCTTCCAAATAAAAAACGCCCCAACCATTGATAGCGTAGCGGCTGATATACATAAAAACACTTGAAAGAGCCAGCATCCAAATGGCAGGCATCAGCAATGTAGCCATAGGTCATAAACAGGTGACAATATTATTAATATTGTCTCAATTATCCGACTTTTCGGGAAGGTTTCTGCATATATTTCTTTTTCCTAAAGTTCAAAAATAGTTAATTAAATTCCCGGATTATCCGATGTTCTATCAGCATACAAGGATATTTTCCTATCTTTGCAATAGGATTACGTTATCAAGGACAAAATGTAGTTTTAAAATTTAATAGAATGGGCAATATCAAAACAAAACAAAAGAATATTTCTTCTCAAAAGCAGAAGAATAAAATCAATCCCTCAAAAATTGATGATGGGAAAAAATTTGTATTGTCTGATGTATCCAAAGAAGAACTAAATAAAAGAAGAATTCCAGTATATCCTTACCTCCTCTAAATGTTAGAAAGCGCATATCCATTCTTCTTCATCCAAAAAGATGAAGGGAATGAGGATGGACTTCTATCTATATTATTATACAGATTCAAATCCGCTAAGTCGAATTTAGTTTATATTGTCAGGGTAGAGCAATACGAATGCAATATCTATGCAGTAAAGTTCTATCAGAAAAATCATAGATTATCTCATAATAAGTATAGGATAATGACCAATACCTTCGAACCGAGAAGGATCATTAATACCTGTATTAATATAATGCTCTCTATCTACGAAAAAATCCCAAAGCTTCATTTGGTTTTATTGGAGCCAACGGTTTTAATGAAGATACGAAGTGTACCAAAAGATACAGAGTCTAGTCAAGAATTGTAGCAACCTACTTTAGCGACAGAGTTTTCTATCACAAAGAAAATATAGAGAAGAGTGCATATATGCTCATCAACAATATAGCATTAAAAGAAAATCCCGACGGGAGTGTAATTCAAACTCTGTCTGGTTCTTATTTCGTTTAAATCTCTACAAATATAATTTTTTCTTTTTGGATTTACAAATGCTTCTTAAGGCAGTTTTCGGATGTGTGCAAGGGCGGCGAGGAACGAGCCGTTTATATACCCTTGCACATATCTGGGAAGTGCCTTTTCTTTGCGTTTGAAAAGCTAAAAAGAATCACAGTCTATATGGCTAGGGGCATTCTTTCACCAAATTTGATACGCAACTGCCCGGCTGTGAGTGCCCAATTCTGAAGCGGTTGAGTCCACTTCTTGGAGATGTTGATAACCGCCAGATAGATTAACTTCATCAACGCCATGTCATTAGGAAAAACACCTTTTGTTTTGGTCACTTTTCGAACTTGGCGATGAAATCCCTCGACTGCATTAGTGGTGTATATAAGCCTACGAATATGCTCATCGTAAGCAAAATAGGCTGTTAGTTTATCCCAATTTCGTCTCCATGATTCCAAAACAACAGGATATTTTTACCCCATTTGTCTTCTAACCTATCCAGATTAAGTCCTGCTAAATCCAGAGTAGGGGCTTGATAGACCGTTTTCAAGTCGCCCATAAACTCTTTTTTGGTCTTTAGAAGCAATATACTTCAAGGAATTGCGAATTTGATGGACAATGCAGCTCTGAATGATGACTTGTGGAAAGATGGTGGTGATTGCTTCAGCAAATCCCGTGAGATTGTCAATGCAGGCAATCAAGACATCTTTCAGCCCTCGGGCTTTCAGGTCAGTTAAGACGCTCAACCAAAAGTTAGCCCCTTCACTCTCTGAGACATACATCCCTATCAGTTCTTTGTGACCATCCTTATTGACGGCCAATACATTATAAACAGCACGGCTTTCAGTGCGCCCACCTTCTTTACCTTGTAATGCATCGCATCAAGCCACACAATAGTGTACATGGACTCAAGTGGGCGGCTTTGCCACTCCTTCACCTTGGGAACTATGCGTTCAATAATCTCACTTAGGGTGTTGTGGGAGATCTCAACATCATACATCTCCTCGATATGGGAGGAAATATCCCGTAGACTCATTCCCATACCATATAAGCTAATGATTTTGGATGACATATTGTCTGCCAAAATAGTCTCACGCTTTTTAAGTATCTCCGGACTAAAACTACTGTGCCGATCTTGGGGTGTCTCGATTTCAATCTCTCCGGCTATCGTTTTAACGCGTTTGCTACCACTTACCGTTACGCTTGTTGCCTTTAAGACGCTCTGTTTCATTAAGGTGAGAGGACATTTCACCATCCAAGGCTGCCTCTAGAAATTTTTTTTAACAACGGCCCAAACGCACCATCTTTGCCAGTGAGCGATTCACCACTACGAAGTTGAGATAAGGCCTTTTCACGCATTAAAGCGTACTCTTCACTATTTCTATCCATTATGCAAAAGTAATTGTTTTTGGACAGAGTTCAGATTACAGCCTCATCCCGACTTTATTCAACAAATCGAGAATTTCTTTATTAATCAATATGATTATTTTGAATAATTATTATTCGTACTAATAAGTCAGACGAACACCTGCTTGTATGTTGAAGTTAAACGGATTCTCTTTACGTATAGTTTGTATGTCGGAACCATCATTGAAATAATAAGCAACACCCGGTTCCACGTAGATACCCAAACGCTTCGTTGCATTGATCTGTGCACCTACACCACCGGATACCGAGAACTGCAAAGGCTTCACTGTTTCTTTTTCAGAGCCAAGCTTTCCATAAACGCATTTTCAACCATACCTCCGCCGGAGACATAAAGAGTGACAAGTTTCTTATCCAAGAAGTTCCAGTTGGCACGCAACGGAATACCGATATAATGTAGTTTCTGCTCTATCTGTTGCTCTTCACCTGCCAGTTTTGCATCCGAAGAAAGCAGCGTATAAGTCAGTCCTGTCTCAAGAGAGAATCCTTTAGCTAAACCTTTACGAACAGACAATCCGAAAGAAATAGGTTGATGATGTTTAATATCAACCACCTGTTTTGCCTGACGCAGATAAGGCACTCCATCTTCAAAAACCAATGTCTGATCGTTAGGAATTATCTCCATCAGACCGTTGGAAACAGAAAGCATACTCACACGAGACATATAAGCATGAGAGCCGGCACCTACTTCTGTCGAAGCACCTCCTGAATTTCCTACCGAAAGTCCCATTGACCATGTTCCCTTTTGAGAAGATCTTTTTTCTGTCGGAATATGAAGTTTGTCTTTACCGGAGGGGCGGCGCGGCCTGTTATTCAATCGCTCTGCATCTTGTGACTGTCCCTGACTGACATTTGTATTTTCTACCTGCTTCGGTTCATCTTCTACATTTTCAGTCTCTCCTTTCCCTTTTACATTCTTATCCTCCTCACTCAAAGAGTCCTCTCCATTTCCTATTGAAGGTTTATTTTCATTACCGATCCCTAATGGATCTACACCTGTTTTCTGCTCCGTATGATTCCTGTTGACTTTCGCCAAACGGTCTACGCGAGCTACCGGTACCGTAAGACAGGTTCCACAGCAGTTCCCTGCATATCCGGTTGTTGCACACTCGGCAATACATCGGGCGTGGAAGCCAATGCAGGAGTTTGTATATGACGTATTTCATCCGCAGCGGGTGTCCCTAGAAAATACAGACTTACTGACGAAACGACAGCTAATATTATAATAGCTGCAGCAGCCATCATCCATTTTCGATAAGGATATATTTTCTTCTCCACAGGAGGCATAAGTTCTTTCTCCAGTTGTTCCCAACCGGAAGCAGGCGTCGGCTCGGAATAATCCGCGAGCTTCTCCTTCAACTTATTCATCCACAATTCTTTCTCTTCCATCTCTATCTATCCATTATGCATTATCCATTCTTTTACTCTTTTTGCTAATACACTCTTCGCACGAAACAGTTGCGAAGCCGAAGATTTTTCATTGATACCTAATGCTTGGGCAATTTCCTTATGCGACTTGTCTTCGAAGGTATAAAGGTTAAACACGGTACGGTATCCGACGGGCAACTCTTCGATAAACTGCATCAGCACTTTTTGCGGAATCGCCTCTACATCGGATGTATCCGGCTCTTCATATTCCTCTGGCAGCTCTTCCAAGGGTGTCGACTGATTGATTACATCATTCTTCCGAAGATACTGCAAAGCAGTGTTGACCATCACCCTCTCCATCCACGCCCGCAGGGAACCTTCACCCCGCCAGGTGAACTTGTCGAAAGAATCGAATATCTTTATAAAACCGTCGTGAAGCAGGTCTTGGGCAGTATCACGGTCGCCGATATACCGAAGACAAATTCCAAGCATACGCCCCGCATACTGCTCATACAGCTCCTTGCGGGCACGGTTATTGCCTAGCCTGCATTGTTCCGACAACTCAAATTCTTCCATTCGCCTATACACATGTTTACCTTATAAATGCAGCAAAGATAGAAATACTGCATAGAGAGAACAACTCTTTTGCAACTTTTGTTTCTTTAACAGATCCGAATGCAATATTTTCTATCCTCTTGCATTTTCACTACAGAAAACATAAATATTATAAAATCTAAAACCTAGTAAGTATATGAAGAAATTTAAATTCATTGCCTTTATCTTTGCTATTATGACTACCATGCCGATTCTCCAGTCATGCTTGGACGACGATGACAGTTCGTCCGACCTTCTGGTTATCAGCACCATTAATATGATTAGCCAGGATAGCAAGGATTTTTATTTCACTTTGGATAATGGAAAAAAGATGTATCCCAACAATTCACAAGGATGGAGCAATAAAGATTGGGTGGAGGGACAACGAGCTTTTTGTGATATTCAATGAGCTGGAAGAGCCTGTAAATGGATACGACCTTAATATTCAGGTGAAAGGTATCAATCCAATCTTAACCAAAGACATCGTCACAATGGGTGAAGATGACAACGACGAAGAGAAAATCGGAGATGATAAGATCAACACGACTTATATGTGGATCAATAAGGATAATAAATATCTGACAATCGAATTCCAATATTACGGCACGCATAGCGAGGACAAGAAACATTTCCTGAATCTGGTGATTAATGACAAAGAAGAGACTGCTCCCACTGCTGACGAAGGCAATGCGGAGGACGAATATATCAATCTTGAATTCCGTCACAACAGTGAGGGAGACTATCCCCAGACTTTGGGTGAGGGATACGTATCTTTCAAGCTAGATAAAATCAAGGACCGGATGGAAGGAAAAAAGGGATTGAGAATTCGTGTTAACACCTTATATAGTGGGGTGAAAACTTATGAAGTAAAATTTCCTTAGATTACTAATCTAATATGAACATGCGAAACACACTCTTTTTTAATTTAATATATTAATTACGCAAGAGGGGCGGTAGTTGTGAAACTGCCGCCCTTTACCTATAAAATCATATACACACCTGCATCTTTTCCATTCATACGCCCAGTCAAGAATGCTCCTGATTATATGGTTAGAAATCATTCCTGCCACATTAGAAAAGATAAGCAGGAATTCTCTAATTCACTATAACAAACATTGTATGGCCTGCAAAGTAAGCATTTCTTTAGGGACCGCTGCCTTTATTTCTTTTCTTTCAGGACGCACAGCAGGCTGTGACGGATAAAATCTCTATTTGTCACCAGCACCACTTGTCGCGTAGGCCGGGGGATAGCAAACGGACGCACTAACTGTCGCTGTTCTTCTGTCAATTGCGCCACTGCCAGTTCGGGAATAAAAGTGATGCCTTTTCCGCTTTCTACCATTCGCATAAAAGTTTCCATACTTCCCAGACGATAAGCTATCTGGCTGACCTTCACCGCCTCCATCTGACAAAAACGGACAAGTTGGTCACGGAAGCAATGTCCTTCGTCCAGAGCCAAAGATGTTCACCTGTTATATCGGAAGTACGGATCACTTCATGCTTGAAAGAGGGCTCTTTCCTTGATACATATGCGTAGAATTGCTCATAGAAAAGAGTTTCTTCTGTCAGGAATGTGTCTTCTAATTTACTGGCAATAATCCCTGCGTCCAAATCTCCGGCATGCAATGCCTGCTGGATATCCTGTGTTTTCATTTCTGTGACACGTATATCCAGTTCCGGTACTTTTCCATTAGTTGAGGGAAAAAGCGAGGTAGCAAATAAGGAGCGATAGTTGGTAATACTCCCAAACGGAATACACCTGATAATGATTGCTTATCTTCACTGATGATTTCTTTTACTTGAGCTGCCTGCGACAGAATCACACGAGCCTGATCTATCACTTTCCGCCCGATGGCTGTCGGACAAACGGGCTGTACCGTTCTATCGAATAGTTTTACTCCTAATTCATCTTCCAACTTCTGAATCATGGCACTCAATGTAGGCTGTGTCACGCGGCAATATTCCGCCGCTCTGGCAAAATGACGGAACTGATCAACCGCTAATATGTATTCCAATTGTTGTATTGTCATCTATCAAATATGATTAAGTTATAGATTTCTTCTATGCAAAGATAGAAATTATCAGTTTGACAACAAGCATTTTCCGCCTTATCTTTGCAGTACAGAAAAAAAAAGAAAACGAAGTATAAATCATTAAAAACAAATAGAATATGAAAACTTTAGAATTTATCAAATTGAACGAATCGGGAGCAAACAACGTAGTAGCATCTTTGCAACAATTACTGGCAGACTTCCAAGTATATTACACCAACCTCCGCGGTTTCCACTGGAATATCAAGGGACATAATTTCTTTGTTCTCCACAGCCAATTCGAAAAGATGTATGATGACACTGCCGAAAAAGTGGATGAAATCGCAGAACGTATCCTGATGCTGGGCGGTACTCCTGCCAACAAATTCAGTGATTATCTAAAAGTGGCAGGCATCAATGAAGTAGATAAAGTGAGTAACGGAGATGAAGCATTGAATAGTATCCTTCAGTCTATCAGCTATCTGATTGGTGAAGAACGTAAGATCCTGTCTATCGCTTCTCAAGCCGGAGATGAAGTAACCGTTTCGATGATGAGCGATTATCTGAAAGAACAGGAAAAACTGGTTTGGATGTTGGTGGCTTATAATAACAAGTAAAATTTAAATAAAAGGTTTAGGTTTTTTAAGTCAAAAAGAGAGGATATTCCCATAAAAAGGTATATTCTCTCTTTTTTTGCATTTCTTCTCTCCAGAATTAAAAACATTCCTCAAAGAGTTTCTGCATTTGTGGGTATTTGCCATCTGTATCTTCGACTTCCATACGTAGTTTTATCATTTCCTTTTTCATTTGTTTAATGATAGGGGCATATTCTTTCTCATTGTACACATTATGATCTTCTTTCGGATCTTTTTGTAAATCATAAAAGTCCCATACCGGTTTAGTCGCTCTCTCCTGCCCGTCCGTCATATCTAATGGATCACCATAATAGAAAACAAAGCTTATAACGTTCGTTACGAATCCCCATATGAGCAGGACGAATAGTGTGGTGCGTCCAATAACGATAATAAAAACTCCTACGCCAATCATCCGGTGTCCGCCCGCAAAGATTATCCACGAAGCTGCGTCCCTGCATTCCTCCTGACGGGTTCACTCCGGCAAATTGTGCCAACGTCGGAGCAAAATCGATATTTAAAATCAAATCTTTCACTCGCTTTCCGGACGGGAGCCTCTTCGGATAACGAATCACAAACGGCATGCGGGCTGCTTCCTCATAAAACATACGTTTATCGAAAAATCCATGCTCTCCCAAAAAGTAACCTTGATCGGAAACATATACCACAATCGTATTATCCGCTATCCCCATATCATCCAAAGCCTGCAAAAGTTTACCTATATTATCATCCACCGTAGCTCCGCAACGCAGATAATCTCTGATATATTTCTGATAGATAGTTTTACGGGCTGCCGCACGTTGCATACCTTGAGTAGAAAAAGGCAATCCGGGATAACGGCACCACCATTTGTCAGGATCGGCAGAAGCCAGTTCCCATCTTCTTCCTATTTCTTCCAATTTTGTCCGATGAATCCTCTTCCATTAGTTTCCGGTCCCCAATCCATCAGATTCTCGGGCTCGGGAAATACGATTCCGTCGTACAGATGCTCCATCCTAGTTGGATAATCATACGGTTCATGGGTAGCTTTAAAATGGCAACACATCAGAAACGGCTGCTTCTTCTCCCGGCTTTCATCCATTCTATCGCTTTCTCCGTCACAATATCGGTAGAGAATCCCTGCACACACTCACCGAAATTACGATTGCCCGGCCACGGATCGGAACTATTGATAAACAACGGATCGCGATATACTCCTTGATCGTAAAAAATTGAATAATAATCAAATCCTTGCGGCTGGGATTTTAAATGCCATTTACCGACCAAGCCTGTTTGATAGCCTGCCTGCTTCAAGATAGTAGCAATGGTAGGCAACGAAGTGTCCAACGAATCGGCTAATGTATAGACACCGTTTTTATGGCTATAAGCTCCTGTCAGAATAGAAGCGCGACTTGGCGATGAAATAGAATTTGTACAGAAACAATTATCCAGCACCACTCCCTCGGAAGCTAAACGACGAATATTGGGATTATGCGCATAATCAGCCAATATTCCTCCATAAATTCCCCATGCTTGCGCTGTATGGTCATCACTTAGGATGAAGAGAATATTCGGACGTTCGTCCCCTGCTATTTTTATATCTGTCTGAGCACATATTTTTCCGTTCATACAGGCAGCCAGCACGCCCAGCACAGACAATGAAATTTTTTGTCCATAATGTATTTTAGTCCAATTTAAAAGTATATTTCGCAATCAGAAACGAAATCGAATAAATAAAAACTACTTTTTTATACTAAATTACCCCCTTGTTACAATATCCGTAAAAGGGGGAATCATATTTCAAATGTTTTAACTCATATTGTTTTTTATTACAATTTTATCATCTCCCCTACAAACTCAAAGCCCATAGTAAGTGCCGGAGATGAAGCACTCTCCGCTATATTAAGTACTCCCTTAATTGTATACTTTTGGGTCGCTTCATCGTATTGAATAGTAAATGATCCCGGATTCGAAAGATCTACTTGCTTGTCTTTATCAACCCCCCGTAAATCCTACCGCTCGGATGTCTGCCTTGGAATACTCACCGGGAAGTAAAACCGTCGTATTTAGCGCTATTCTAAGAGTATTATTTGTAGTATTTCTATCAAATAAAATCAACAGTAAATAATCGGTTTGAATTTGATATCTTGCCATTATAGATTCGAAAAACAGATCTGTATCGGGCGTATCTTTTGCCTCTATTCTGAGTTCTGTTGAAACTCCACTGCCGTCATTCGCTATTATTTCAATAACAGCCGTACCGGAGGCCAAAACCTCAATGATACCATTCTCCAATGAAATGACCTCATCGCCTTCCTTCAAATTATAAGATACAGATTTATCCTCCACATTATCCGGCAATACAACAAGGGTAGCATTCAAATCGTAAGTATCACCGACTACCAAGTCCAGAACTCCCATTCCATCCGCTACAATAATTTCTTCCACTCTTACCTGATAATCTACGGCTACTCTGTATTTGGATTGAAATCGTGCTATATTTGCATTATCTACCAGAGTGACCGTCAGTTCTGCTTCACCAGAGGCAATACCCGTAATTACTCCTTCACGGTTTACTGTGAAAACGTCCTCGTTACTTGAGCCAAACCGAAATGAGTATTCCTCCAGATTACCAGCATTATCCGGAATAACGCTAACACGCAGAGCAGTGGTAATTCCTACTTCATCAAAAACAATATCCCCCTCTTCGGCTATATACTCATTTTCGACAGAAATCCCGGTAACAGGGTTTTCCACCACCTCTACCTGACTAATTTCATCGTCATCACCGCAAGCCGCACATATAACAGCCGCAGCAAACATTAAATATAATAATTTTTTCTTCATATTTACTTCATTATAAATCGATTGATCTGCCAATTATTCGGGACAGCGTACACCCTCCACCCAGTTAAGAGTCTTATTTATATCCCAGCCATTTCCGGTCCAGTCTCTGACAACATCGCCTTCACCTTCATTAAATCTCCAGTAAGCAATCATATCCTGATAATTGTCCGGAGATATATAGCACATATTATTCTGAATCTCGCTCTGTGTCAAAGCCTTTTTCCATACACGAACTTCACTTATGACTCCGTCAAAATAGCGGGAATCCAGCGAAGAGCCAATACAGAACCTGCGTTTATCTGTCTTTCCACACAAGGTAATAGGACCACGCGGAGCATCTACCTGTCCATCCAATTCACCATTCACATAAAGCTTAATGCTAGAACCGTCGAACACAACTGCAAGATGATACCATTTATTCACTTCGAACTCCGTCTTGCCCGTGACAGGATAGCCACCTCCGGCCAATTGAATCTGATTCGGCTTAATAGTAACATCACCAAAGCGCAATAGAAATTCTTCCTCCACTCCCATTACAGTACTAATATACGGATTTATGGCAGCGAAGTTGTTCACCTTAACTCTCGCCTCCATCGTGACTTGCGGCACACTCGCCAACGCAGGATCATCCTCAAAAGCAAGCTTCATGTTAGTCCGGTAAAGAGTGGCAGCCTTAACTACCATCACTTGATTCAATACAAGATAAATCGTTCGGGAAGATTCCATAACAGGCATATCACCAGTCACATTCGTAATAGTTATAGGCACACAATAGATAACCCCCTCTTCAAAATTAGTAGTTCTCAATAAAGAAAAAGATCAATTGTTCTGAAATATTCTCACCTGCTTTCAGCACAATTTCGTCATTGGACAACATATAATCTTCAACAGGAACAATCTTATATTTCTTCCCATACTCCGCATTGTAACCCTCCAGCTTATCCGGATCCACTTTGACTTTAATCAGTTGATCCCCCATTGCCTGGCAAGAAGCCGAAACTGTCACACCAATGTCAGCCGGACCATCCACTGTATATTTAACAGTAGGAGAATTTTCAGTGCCGGTAAAGTATAAAGCATCTTTCAATGGTTCCGCATTTGTACAAGCAAACAAAACGGCCCCCCATAACATAATCAATAATAAATATTTTGTCTTCATATCTTTTCTGCTTTTTTAGATATTATTTCTTCGCAGGATTCATTATCTGGATAGCCTCACGAAGATATTTATATTCAACGTCCGTATGGTTATACTCATATTCCATATGGTAACTTCCAATCCCTCCCTTATGCTGTTTTTCCGTTATTTCTTCCGGTTGCCAGCGTGCCATTCCAAGCAAAGAGGGAATCGTGCCTAGTTCCGGATCTTTATATCCGGCTCCTCCCGTTGACCAGAGACTCTCAAAATTTTCTGTAACTATAAAACGTTCTGGGCTAATATGTTTACTCACCGTATTAAATCGATATTGCAAAGAAGAAGGAGCAGTTGTACCATATGCCTGGGCAATTGCATAATTTGCATATTTCCATCCTTCTTCCGTGATTTTCTCTATATATCCGTCCACACAGATGAGCTTATCCTCTCCCAAATTAGCACGCATTTCCCCCAATAAAGTAGTCATATTCACCGACTTATTGAATAAGTCACCACTGCTACATTCATGGTCGAAATCGACTCCATCATACCCATATTTGAACACACTGTCGGCTACCGCCTTCGCCACAGCAGGAATATTCTCCGCCACATTCTCAAAATTACCGGGGAAGTTGGACATATTATGAGAAAATATAGTAAATGTCACCTTGGTTCCATATACCTCTTGCACATATTTCAAATCCTCCATCTGCGCCTGAGTCAAGCTATGCCATGTTCCCCAAATAGAAACCACGTCTACACTGTCAGGCAAGTTACGCAGATATTTTACAGGAGATGTTCCGGCTGCCTTCCAGCCGCCAAACCATCCAAAAGCCAACTGATGATCTGACTTTTTATAGGCTCGCAGATTCTCATAATATTGGGCATCTTTCACAACAGGCACTTGGAGCGATATATTTTCTATCTCCGTATCACATGCACCATAACCATAGCCAATACGAAAAGTCCAAAGACTCTATTCATTATCTTATTCATAGTAATAAAATTAGATACATAATTATTTTTTATCCCACCACAACTTTACATTTCCATAGTCCTTGCCACCAAGAAAATCAGTTACGGCCTTATTTACCTCTGTTGTATTCGTATCATATTCCGTAGACGGAAGCGGAATACGACGAGGACCGGAAGCGTCCACTTGCCCTGAACTGGCATTTGTTCCATACAAGTTAAACAGTTTCGGATACCCGGTCCGACGATATTCGCTCCAAGCCTCCTGACCTTCCGGAAACATAGCGATCCATTTCTGCGTGATAATACGCTCGAGTTTCTTTTCATCACGATCAACAGCATTCCATGCAATAGTAATTGTTGAAGCTGCCACCGCACTACCTGTTGTTCCCGAGGGCGCAGTGAACGGCACAGGTTTATATTCATCACCTCTTGTCAGATAATCACCCAAGGACACTCCCCACTGCTCAAAAGACTTCGTAATACCTGTATTATATAGTCCTTCCATTTCACCGCCCATATTCCAACCATGAAGCCTTCCTTCCGCACGCAAGAAATAAACCTCCGCAGCACACATCCACTGAACGGGTGTCTCTGCAAATATATTCGGAGCCGACAACTTAACGTAATTCGTCTTATTAGTAATATTCACCCCTAATCGTGCCCCATGAAGCTTATCACCAACTTCACCATATTCCGATTCTTGTAAATATTTGGAAAGACGAGGATCATTGTAACCCTTCATTATAGACTCAATATCAGCTCCCATTCGTACATCCTCATAATTATCCCAGCAAATCTTCAAAGGATGAAATACAGAGATCCCGTTTCCCGACTGCAACAGGGCATTTTCCGCATTTTCCGTAATCACTCCATTCTTAACTGCTTCCTCAGCTAACTTTCGTGAAGTTTTTCCATTCACCTCAAATCCCTCCACATAACAGGTACGCATAGCCAAACGCAGTTTTAATGAATTCGCGAATTTCAACCACCTCGTGAAATCACCTCCATATACCAGATCATATTTACTCAAAGGCTTACTTCCCGGATGAACAGCGACATAATCCTGCAATTCCGCTATAGCCTCATCAAGATCTTCGAAAAAAGATTTATAGATATCTTCCTGTGAATCATAAGGAGTTTCCAAGCCCCCGTGTCCAAACTGCAGATAAGGCAAAGGACCATATATATCCGTTATCCGATGCATAGCAGCCACCTTTAATATTTGTGCCACCGCATAAGCTTCCGGAAACTCATCCTTGCCATTATCACGAATTTGTTTCCATGCCGACATCACATTAGTAAATGCGACCTCGAAAGCAACGTCATTCCATTTATCATACCGCAAGTTATAATGGCAAGCAGAATTCGATCCCCACGTACCGATGGGTGTCATGTATCCTGAATGCATATCGCCGCATAAGTTTTGAGCGCGTTGAAATTGATTAGCGTCCACATCACTGGTCGGTATAACATCCATCTGCATAGCCGGAAAGAAATTCCCTATTTTCATCAATCCGACCAGCATATATTCCGGGACCTCTGTAGGATCGGTATTCCACTCTTTATAATTATCCGTACACGATGAAGCAATCAACATAGCCGCTCCTAACGTGCATACCATATGTCTTATTTTTCCTAATCTTTTCATTGTATTATTCCTTTCTGGTTAGTTAATATTGGAATTTCACACTAAACCCGATGCTACGTACACTTGGTTGCATAAAATAGTCAAACCCTTGATAATATGTACCCGTAGAGGCCGATAATTCCGGATCAAAAGGTGCCTTATTATGAAACATGAACAGATTCTTACCAATAAGCGACACTGTTAGATTTTGTATCTGATTGCCAAACCATTTTGTTGGAAATGTATACCCTAGAGTTGCTTCTCTAAGCCGTACATTTGTCATACTATAGACATAATGCGCCAAGACTCCGGTCGCCCCATTACCAAGTACATTATAGTAATCTTTTTGCTGTCACACGGCCACTATTAAGATTCACTCCACCATTATCCCGTACTATAGCCGATGTTTTAGAAGTTCCATAGTAATCCATTTTAGCTTGTGTAGCAGACACGCCTACTCCACCGATACGAGCATCAATCAGGAAACTAAGATTAATGCCTTTCCAGCTGAAACTGTTATTCCATCCCCAATTGAATCGTGGTGCCGCACTACCGGCTTTTATCCGGTATTCGGGTCAGCCTCAATAGCACCCGTATTTGCGTCAACTTTAATGTTGCCTAAATAGTCAATCTTCAACCCAGTTACATAAATATCACTCAGAGTACCTCCCTCTTTCACTATCATTTTATAGCTTCCTTGCGGATTGAAAGGTTCTATCTCTGTAATGGAAATGGGTTCTCCTGTAATTGGATTGGTAGCACCACCGGGTAACAGATAAACAACCTTATTACGATTCATAGTAAAAGTCAGATTCGAGTTCCATTTTACAGGCCCAAGATTAGCGTCAATACCCAAACGCGCTTCAATACCCCAGTTATTTACCTTACCGCCATTCAACATATAGTTGCTATAACCCGTACTCGGCGGCATTGTATAATTAATGAACTGATTGTAAGTATTACTATTATAATAGGTGAAATCAATATTCAACAAATTCTGAAACATTCTCAAGTTCATACCGATTTCAACAGATTTTGTGCGTTCAGGCTTCAGATCCGGATTCAATAATCTGGAGGAAGTGTTGACGATACCATCTTTCACGGTATAGGTGGGCATTGTAATCTGCCGCATCGGCGGATTACCCACTTCACTGTAAGAAGCTCTAAACTTTAAAAAGGAAATATATGCTTTTGACAAATCAAACATCTCACTGACAACTGCAGATACACCTACCGATGGATAAAAGAAACCACTTTTCTCATTATCCGTATTTGCTAAAGTAGAAAACCAGTCATTGCGGGCAGTTAAATCCAGATATGCCCAACTCTTATACCCCAACTGGAAAGTCGCAAAAAAACAGCTTGATTATTATCTATATATCCCGCTTGTTCAGCCTTGGTATTTGCACCATTTTTACTTATATTGTTAAAAGAGAAAAAGTTGGGAACAGTAGCCAGATGTCCCTCATAGTTCGTCATTTCATAGGTTTGATGATTAAAACTGGCTCCCAAGTTTGCTGTGATTCCCCAATTCTCCCAACGTTTATTAATCTGTGCCATGACATCTCCATAGGTATTCTTATATCCAGACTTCATGTTCATATAATTACCATATTCAGATGCAAACAATTGGTCGGAAGAGGCCGCAATTTTACGTTCATATATATCATTGCTATTGTCTACGCGCATACGGCCAACCACATTCATCCAATCAAAAACTTTATAATTCAAATTAGCCGAGAACATGTAGCGAGATTTATGATTACTCATATTCTCACGATTCACAATCCAATACGGATTTTCTATTGCAAATCCCTGATTACCATAAGGCCAGTATTGCACATCATAATATTTCTCACTATTATAACGTTCATATACCTTATATTTATTCAAATCATCTCCCCTGGGCATGAGGTATAATGCAACAAGTGGGTTATGATATTGCCCCTGCGACATCATATTATTATCATTGGTAATCACATAAGAGGCACTCATATCCAATGTCAACTTATCCTTAATTAATTCAGTCGTATTACGCAATGTAAAATTATACCGGTTATAAGTATTATTAGGTATAATACCACGCGCATTAGTCGATGCTACAGAGAAATAAGTCTGATTGCGGTCATTGCCTGCTGACAAACCTAACGAGTTAGTTTCTGTGAAACCTGTTTGAAAGAAATCTTTAGGTTCCCATGTCGCATCCTTTTTAGCTCCCCAGCTAGCAAACTCACCTTCTAGCGATCCATAAGTCGTCTGAAACTCCGGCATTACCAATGGACTCATGAACTGAGTATCGTTAGAATAATTAATTCTCAACTTCCCCTCTTCTTTTTTTGTTGTAATCAACACAACACCATTGGCACCCTGCGAACCGTAGAGCGCAGCAGCCGCTGCACCTGTCAATACAGACATCGATTCAATATCATCCGGGTTTATACTGGAAATCCCATCACTATCTCCTCCATCTGCATTCTCATAAAAAGCTTTTTTCCTGATTAGAACGCATAGAAGCCATAGGAATACCGTCAATTACATACAAGGCATTGTTATCATTTGTGATAGATTTCAAACCGCGCATCACAACACGGGTAGAACCACCAATACCAGACGCACTTTGGTTAATAGTCACCCCGGCAATCTTACCAGCCAGACTATTCATGAAACTAGCATCCTTTACAGTAGTAAGATCAGCAGCTTTCATTTCTTGCACATTATAGGTCAATGATTTCACTTCGCGTTTAATACCCAAAGCGGTAACAACCACCTCATCCAGCACTTCATTATCCGGACGCATGGTTATACTGTAAAAGTCCTTTCCGGAAACAGGTATCAATTGAGTGGCATATCCGATATAAGAGACTTTCAAAGTAGAATTACTCAAAGCAGACATTGAGAAATTTCCATCCAAATCGGTAATGGTACCAGTATTAGTACCCTCTACTGCAACATTGACACCAATCAAAGGTTCTCCCTTCTCATCAACAATTTTTCCTTTCACCGTCTTTGTAGTCTGAGAATTTGTTACCTTTTTTTCAGGAACAATCATAATATACTTATCAGTCAATTTATAAGAAAACCCTGTTCCTTTCAAAATTGTTTTTAGCGCAGTCTCTAACGGTTGGTTTACTATATTCAAAGATAATTGTCGTTTATCTGAAAGTTGTGATTGATTGTAAGCAACGGATAATTTAGACTGTCTTTCGACTTCCGACAATGCCTTTTGTAAAGTGATTTCTGCATTTTTTTATAGTAATACGAATATTACTTTGGGCAAATGCTGTTGTTTGTAATATAAACAAACAGCAAATAATTATTGTACTTTTAGCTGTTTTTAGATATAAATTCATATCTTCGTAGCGTTTTTAGTGTTAAACTCATAATATTAATTCCATCAAAAATCTAGTATTTTACATTTTAATACTAAAAACTTATTTCATATCCGGAACCAGGCGGCATCCTTTTTCCGGATACTTTTTACATAATGATATATTTTAAGGTTAAACAATCGAGCTTCTTATTCTATTTCACAGTTTTCATATAGCAAACATTTTTATCTATTTTGTAAGTAAACTTTCCAGTCACTTCTTTCATTACCTCCATTATTTCTCCAATATCCGTATTCTTGCTAAAACTAAAGTTATATTCATCTGTTGTAAATAACTTCGTATTATATTGGAAAGTTATGTCAAAACGCCTTTCCAAAGTCAGCAGAATCTCTTCCATTGTACTTCCACGAAATACAATCTGTCCTCTCTGCCAAGCTGTTACATCTTCCAGATCAGCTTCTTCAATTTTACTTTGAGCTGTCTTTCGATTATAAACTACCTGTTGCCCCGGTCTCAAAATATAAGAATGATCCGATTGTTCATAGTTCACTTTTATCTTGCCTTGAATCAAAGTTGCAACAATTTCCGAATCTTCAGGATAAGCAGCTACATTAAATTCTGTTCCCAAGGCAGTTACAGACATATTGGCAGATCGCACAATAAATGGTTTATCCGGATTCTTCTTAACTTTAAAATCGGCTTCTCCTATTAGATAAACAGTACGAGTATCTCCTTTAAATGCATCCGGATAGAGCAATAACGTTCCGGAATTCACATGAACCCGGCTACCATCCGGTAATTCAAACTCATATGTTTTTCCATCAGGAATATATTGCTCAATCATCGCAGCCGTTTCCTCTTTAAAAGTATTCTTTGTTAACCAAAATGTACCGGATACCGTTACAACAAACATTGCGACTGCTGCTGCATATTTCCGAGGGAAACAACCGATACCGCTTTTTAGTGCCGGCAGATACTCCGACTTTATCATATACATTCTCTAAAGAAGTCCATGTGCCTGCATCAACTTTGCCTTCTGTTTCTTTCCATAATGTACTCAACGCTATATCTTTCTCATCAGCATGCTCCTCGTCTAACAACCATTGATGTACTTCTTTGGTTACATTCTCGCTATGCTCAGAAGCGGTGAATACATTGATAATTTTTGAATATAATTCTTCATTTTAGATTTGCCTTATATAATATAGACAACTAGCTAAAACGGACTACTCGACTGAAATAGAAAAAAAATGCGATTAAGATGACTTTTTTTACTTCTTGTAGTGCAAGATAGATGTGGCGTTCCACTGTACGGCTAGAAAGTTGTAGTTTATCAGCAATCTCCTGATTACTCATACCGTTTTGCCGGCTCATAGAAAAAACTTTTCTGCGTTGTTCCGGCATATTATCTAAAGTAAGTTTTATCAGAAGTTGTAGTTCTTTTGCATAAAGTTTATCGTATATATCAAATTCAAAAAGAAGGAGAATCTTCCTGGGACAATTTCTCCTGATAACTAAGTTCTACGGACTGATGTTTCAGAAAGTTATAAATCTGATTACGAGCCATCGTATAAATATAACTATCCCATGTCTCTTTGTTTTCCCAGATTTCCGGATTATCCCACAGTTTGACAAATATATCCTGAGCAATATCTTCAGCATCTTCTTCCGAACGTAAAATCTTCCATGCAAAAGCCTTTACCTTCGGAAAAGTAAGAATGAAAAACTGCTCGAATTTTCTTCTTCTTTTTCTTGTTCACCAATATGTGTCATCAGAGATTTTCGGTTATTATCTTTTTTATGGGAGCCAAAAGTAGATGCTTTTATTAAAAAAACAAGTAAAAGTTATATTAAAAACAAATTTATTATTTTCTCCCGAAATTCATTTTCCGGTATATCCTCTTATTTATCAGAGATTATAAAAGTGAACTACAGCTTTCATAAGATGAGACCTATTCAACTGAAAATAATCCATTTAATCTAATATCATCCGGAGAACTACCGATCATTATCTGAAAAACTCCTGCCTCAACAGTTCGTTCCACATCTTGGTTTATAATACATAAGTCTTCTTCTGCCAAAGTGAAGATAATAGACTTTTCCTCTCCCTTTCTTAAAGGAAAACGTTTAAAATGTTTCAACTGCCTCATTGGCTGGACAACTGACGCATATTTATGCCTTATATAAAGTTGTGCCACTTCCTCCCCGTCATACTTCCCTGTATTTTTCACATTAAATGAAACCTCAAAACAATAAGGGCCTTTCTGTACTATTTGTAAATCTGAATATTCAAAAGTGGTATAACTCATCCCATAACCAAAAAAGTATAGATGGGCGATGCTGACATTTCTACATAATCATGGTTGCGGGGAGCTTTCTTATTATAATATACCGGAATCTGCCCTACTGACCGGGGAACAGATATTGGCAAACGTCCGGCAGGATTATAATCTCCAAATAAGACATCGGCTATCGCATTTCCACCTTCCTGTCCCGGATAATAGGCCGTTAGCATCTGCATATTCCGAAGCCCAGTTTTTCTCTAACGGACGACCTTCGATATAAACTACAATCAATGGCTTTCCCGTTTGCTTCAAGGCTTCCAATAATTCTTGCTGTCTGCCAAGCAATGACAAAGTTGCACGATCGAATCCTTCACCACATTCCATATCACTAATGCTACCCTGTTCAGCTACTGCTGCACCTGTTTCTTTATAACTCGTTTTAAAGTCACGGGCACTGGAACCGCCCACCACTGCTATGACAACTTCAGCACAACGCGCAACGTCAACTGCCTGTTTTATTTCATTCACAGCAGTATCACGGATAGCGCAACCTTTCACATATTCCACACGCGAAGGAGATAGTTTAGCTATTATTCCATCAAGAACTGTTTTCACATTACTATCTTCCTGCGGAGCTGTATAGTCCCCTAACATATTATATCGATTGTCGGCATTAGGACCAATAACTGCCACTTTGTTTATTTTCTTGTTTAAAGGCAGAATTGAATTTTCATTTTTGAGCAATGTAATAGAGGCTTGTGCCATTTTACGTGCCAAACTGATATGTTCTTTACTGCGTACTATTTTTTCCGCAACCTTCGGATCCACATAAGGATGCTCAAACAAGCCCATCTCAAACTTCATCCGTAACACCCGGCAGACAGCCGTATCAATCACCGCTTTGTCCATTTGCCCGTTCTGAACTGCATGACAAAGATTAGTATAGGCATCTCCCCTAGGTCAACGTCAACGCCCGCCATAACAGCGCTTATCGCAGCTTTTTCTTTTGTCGGAGCCACAAAGTGACTTTCATGAATGCCCTCAATACTATATAAATCAGACACAACAAAACCACGAAATTTCCACTCATTACGCAACAATTGTGTCAGCAGATAATGATTGGCCGTACAGGGGACACCATCTATTGAGTTATATGAGGTCATGACTGATAATGCTCCTGCATCTATCGCCTTACGAAAAGGAGGAAGAAAGTTCTGATGCAAATCCCGAATACCTACTGATGCATAATTACCATTTTGTCCACCCTCCGGCACAGCATATGCCAGAAAATGTTTCAGCGGCGCTATGGTAGCGTACTTCTGCGATAAATCACCTCCTCCTAAACCTTCGACCATAGCTGCTCCTAAAACGCCACTCAACACCGGATCTTCTCCAAATGTTTCTTCCACACGAGACCAACGGGGATCACGAGTTAAATCAAGCACAGGCCCGTAACTTATATGCCCGCCTTGAGAACGAATTTCTTTAGCGATAACTTGACCAACTTCTTTTACTAATTCCGGCGACCAGGTAGCCGCCATTCCGATACCCGTAGGAAAAACTGTAGCACCAATTGCCATGTGCCCATGAGGGGCTTCTTCCGCTAAAAACATCGGAATTCCCAGACGGGTATTCTCCATCACATACTTTTGCAATGCATTTCCGGCTTTCGCTGACAATTCTGGATTTAAGCCATTAGCCAATGTTTTCTTTGTCCAGGGATCAGCACGATAAGTTGCCCAAAGCATTCCGGCATTTCTTTCTTTAATCAATTGCTTGAACTTTCCGGAAGGATAAACCTCATTTCCCTTTATTTCGTACATCTCCCACCCCAGAGGACAAAGTAATTGACCGACCTTCTCTTCTAAAGTCATACGTGACAACAAATCAGCCACCCTTAAATCAACAGACAGACCCGGATTCTTATAAGACGGTAAAGAGGATTGGGCAAAAATTTGAACGCTCACCCATAAAATGAATATAAAAACATATAATCGATGTATCATAATGCAATGAACCTTTTTATAATAGGACAAAGTAAGTCCGCATATCTCATCATTCCCAAATCAGTGAAGTGGACCCCATCAACAGTAGCTTCTCCATCCTTTTCCCAACATTTCTGAAGAAGGTATTAAATAAATGTTTTTTCGCCGTTTTTCTTCAATGTACCAAAAATCTCATTTAAAGCCTGATTCCTCTCTTCTACCTCACGAGCAATTTCTGATCAAACAGAACATGAGTGAAAACCGGATCCTCTACAAAAAGAACCGGAGTCTGCGGATGCTTGGCACGGATTATCTGATAAAAAGTTACCATTCTTTCCTTTATCTGTTTCACAGAAGCATTTGGTGCAAAATCCAACACAAAAACACCGGCATCTATTTCCGCCATCACTTTTGCCACTTCCAGATCAAGTAAAGCGTTACCGCTAAATCCAAAATTGACACATTCGCGATTTAATCTTCTTGATATAATATTTGTATGTGCCATTCCCGGCCGTGAAGCGCAACCACCTTGCAAAATACTGGTTCCATAAAACACAACAGGTTTCTCACGAACCGGATAGTTTGTTGCCGGTTGGTTTATGGCAGACAATGAATCAACACCGATTGCCAAAGAATCAATTCCGTCATAAAGCGGCAGATAGAGCATAAACTCTCTTTCTTTGGGTACCATATTGGCTATAATCGTTGTCTGATTCTCTTTCTGTGTAGGACGGGCACTGTTAACAAAACGCCAAATACCATTTTCCTCTAAACTATAAAGATCGAGACCTTTTATTCCCACGTCAGTCATGTGATTCATATGGTTATTAAAAAGCACTTCCCACTTCACTGCAATCCTTGTGGAGTTACTTCGAAAACGTATTGCCATTCCTGCTGAATTACGGCTTAAATTCCAAAGTGGAGTACGTAATATATTCTTCAATGAATCCGGTAATCTTTCATATCTTGGGCCTCCGTTATCAACAACTTTTCCTAACAACGGAAAAACCGAGGCATCATAATATACAATCTGCGCATACCCATAGCACGCCAACAATAGCATACTAAGAATGATAATTGTTCTTTTCATATTTAATCAAATAAGTTGTAAGATTCATATATGTGTCAACTAAAATTCGATGTCCGCATCTTCTATAACAGAAACCAACGGAAATCCATCCAATGAGTCTTTCAAGTTCAACTCTTCGGGAGTAGGTGGCATGAACTTAGCCTTTTTCCTTTCACTTCCGCCCCTTTACTCGTCAATGTCACCAAAGCATACAACGGAGCATCATAAGTTATCGAGTATTTCATCAAAGAATATTTCTGATTGATTTCTTCCGGATAACGTTTCTCCGTCATTGAAGGTTGTTCAATCCAAACATAGGAAGCACTGTTCATTTGCATATACGTAATACCATTTATTACTTTTGTGTAATTACTATGATTATGACCGCTAAAAGCCAACACAACCTTTTTAAATCCGGCCCGCCGATTCTCATCTTCCAAAATTTGCCGTACTTTATCTCCATTCTTCACAACAGCATCAATACTCTGATGTGAGAAAATCACACAACGCTTCTCTGTTTTTTCCAAATCACATTTAAGCCATTCCATTTGTTCCGGATCTATAAAAGCGCGCATACTGGCATCCACATAATAATTTGCTTTTCGCATAGTGCCGGTACTCTTTTCCATCATACAAGTTATTACCATCCAATACAATAAAATGGAAGTTTCCAGAATCGAAAGAATAGTAACGTCCCGGCATTCCCATCCCTTCCACATATTCCTCCGAGCATATTTATCCATATCATGATTACCTATAACATGATATTTATCACCCGAAAACCTATCCCAAATATTCAAATAGGGCTGGCTTACACTATCCAAACGACAAAAGTCCCCCAACTCTATAATAAAATCCACATCTGCACAAGAAGCGGCAGTTATAAACGAATCTAATCGTTCTTTCCGTCCGGCACGTCCTCTGCATGCAGATCAGATACAATGGCAAACCTTACCGGCTTCTCCGGAGAAGTACAAGCTGCCATACACACAACCATAAAAAGTATTATAATTCTTCCAAACATTTTTTTCTACTATTAAATATTCCTTTTATTCTCATTCTTTTGATACAAATCCATATACATTGCCGGCATAATCAGCCCCGAACATCATATTGCCCGACACTGCTACCGTACTCATAACAGGTGCACCTACCGAGTGTTTCCTCAACACAAATTACCGTCTGCACAGTCGAGCGCATAAAAAGCTCCATCCGAAGCACCGAATAGTACTAGTTTTCCTGATTTTACCGGGCTGCTTTCTATTTGTGAAGCCGGAGTACAAACATAAGGTGAAGTATAGATAAGCGCATCTCCTGTCATATAAT
>VOFD01002283.1_pt1 | contig 24597 bp, 49 predicted proteins | sample 5384101 | NCBI WGS metagenome assembly VOFD01 (sample SAMN12384723, study PRJNA508395) | human gut metagenome | isolation source: healthy gut C | host: Homo sapiens
AAGCACCTCTTCGGCCATGTCGTAAAGGCTCTTGGAACCCAGCTTGCTCTTGTAGAAGGTTCCACTCAGGCTTCCAATCAGGCCAGTGCCAGAGAAGGTAGCCTGATTTTTGCTTGCCTTGGGCTTGCCGTTCAGCACATACTTGTCCGGTTTCAGCCATTCGATCTTGCCATTCGGCAGCTCATAGCCGAACTGGATAGACACCGGGAATTCTTGTCCAAGAAGACATAGATGCCAGAGGGGTTGTCCGGGTCATAATTGTGTTCGTAGTCCAACAAAGTGAATTGCATTGTTTCCTGCGGAAGTCTGCGGCTGAGAGGGTCAACATCATGAGACTGCCGAGTGGAAATAATATCCTTGTTGGTAAATTCCTTCTGTACGCCGTACAGCACATCTTCTAAAGCGTGGTCTGCGGTAAGGAAGGGTGTTGCCAAAGGTAATCACAATCTTGTCGCAGGAAGCCGCTCTGGTGTTGATCTGGACGGTTTCAGAGGTTACGGGAACCGTGGTGCTTTCCAGCACTTCTCCGTTCAAATAGAAGTCAACGGTCACGCTGACAGGCCACTCTTTGTAGCGGGTATCAAATGTCAGCGTCAGTCCGGGGAAAGTGTGAGGAACGGAGAACTCACGGGTAATGACTGCCGCAGTTGCAAAGCCACCATCGGCGTTGCTCATAATGGAGGAAATGAAGCCGTCATACATCGTGCCGGAAGCAGGAACGATGACGGTGTTTCCGTCCAAAGCCCACCGGTTCAGCTCCAAAGCGGCGTAGGACGCTTGATAATCGTAGTTGTAATCAACCGTGTCGAACTCGGAATAGCTCTGCGCTCCATTGCTGACCCAACTGCCGTCCGTTGCGGCAGAAGTGTCAACATTGGAAAAAGCGATCTTCACATAGGAGCGGTTGCGGAACATGGCTTTCATGCTGGACTTGTAAGCATTGCTTACCTGTTTCACGCCGCCACCTCCTTAAAACGGTTCGCCGCAGTCAATCAGGTTCACCTTGCAGTTGATGTAGTCCAAGGGAAGCTGAGTCACAGGGTCAAGGTGGAAAGGCTCGGCAGTCCTGTCGCCGGGGTACATCTTTCTTTCCGTCCATGTGTTGTTCACCATGTCCGGGTAGCTGACCGTGACATAGAAATTCTTGAACTCTTTGAGGATTGCCGACCATTGTTCCGCAGTCAGGTAAGCCCATTCGAGATTATTGATCTTCTGCTGCTCACGGCCTACGACCTGACCTACCGTGACTGCGTTTGCATTTCTGGCAGCGTCCACAATGGTGGCAACCATCAGGTTCAAGCCCCGGCGGGGACAAGGATAGGGATTGCCGTTGATCTTGATAAAACTTGCCATATCCTTACCCCTATCAGTAGCTATTGGCGAATACGCCAGAAGAAACAGGTACACCACGCTTGGACTTGTATCGGTCATAGGAACGACCAATCACATCGTCACCGATGGAAATGGACATATCCTTGTCCTCGACTGCGTTCAGCAGGGCATAAATGGCGGCGATCACACCGTCATTGGCGACAGTCACACCGGCGGTAATACCCTCAACGATCTGGTCATTGTTGGCAACCGCAGTCTTGCGACCAATGGCACCGACCATCTCAGCACCCGCTTCACGGGCGATAAAGAGCTGACCTTCGTCAACGAAACCTCCGTCTGCCAGTTTGGGAATAGTGACTTCCGCAATGAACGGAATTTCAATGCCGAGCCAACCGACTGCACTATTCACCCAAGAAATCACTCGGTTGATAATGCGGATAACGCCGTTGACAAATCCCTCGAATACGCCAAGGCCAGTATTGACGAAGCTCTTGAACGCTGTGGTAATTCCGTCCAACATATACTGAATTTTCTCGGAGAAGAAATCCCAATTCAGGGCAACCGAGGAAGCCAGCGTTGCGGCACCAGCCAGCAGAAGACCGATACCGAGAGGAAGACCTACACCGCTGACAATCAAGATCAGACCGAGAGCCAGCAGAGCTGCACCGGCGGCAATGCCGATGTTTTCAGGGTTTCCTTCACCTTGGTCAAAACGGTAGTCCAGTTGAGTGCGGCGGTTGCGGCAAGGCCGACAGCTCCAACAGCCATCAGACCAATACCGAGAGGAAGACCAGCACCGGACACAGCGAGAATTGCACCCACCGCCAGCAGAGCCACACTGACCACCGCCGTGATAATGCTTAGGTGTTTTGCACTTCATCGGAAAGCATAGACCAGTTGGGTAGAATGGCAGTACCCATCATGAGTGCGCCACCAGCCAGCAGAGCAATACCCAACGGAATGTTTGCGCCAGAGAACGCCAATACCGCACCTACCGCTAAGAGAGCGATAGAGACAATACCCGTAATGAGAGCAATCGTGTTCGACACTTCATCAGACAGACCATTCCAGTTGAGAGCTACCGCAGAAGCGATAGACACCGCACCCAAGGCCATCAGGGTAATGCCGAGAGGAATACTGCCACCGCTGAAAGCGAGGATAGCACCAAGGCCAGCATTGCCGTACCCACGATAACGGAGATACGAGAGAGCGGAGAGCTGATTGCTTCCTCCATAGCGTTCCAGTTGAGAGCCATAGCGGAAGCGATAGATACTGCTCAATCGCCATGAGAGCGATACCGAGAGGGGCATTTACGCCGGTCATAGCCAGCATTGCGCCTACCGCCAGAGAAGCACCAGCGAGAATACCGGTAATGGTGGTCAGAGCGTCCGTGATATTCTGGTCGCTGCTGTGCCAGTTGACAACGGCAGCGGTGGCAAGACTCACAGCACCCAAGGCCATCAATGCGATACCCAACGGCACATTCGCCCCGGAGAACGCCATGATTGCGCCCAAGGCCAGCATAAAGCCGCCAACGACACCGGTAATCAGCGCAAGAGTGCTTGCAAGCTGTTCGCTCATGCCGTTCCAATTCAGACCGATAGTAGCCGCCAAACCGACAGCACCAGCCGCCATCAGGCCAAGTCGAGAGGAATGTTTGCTCCGGTCAGAACCAGAATGGCACCAACCGCCAGAGCGAAACCAGAAACCATGACCGTAATATCCGCAAAGGGAGCTTTCCAGCATTTTCTTGATCTCGTCCACTCTGGTCGTGACAGCGTTTCCGAGGAAGTCATACTCAGGCAGAGCGAATTCAAATCCGCTTCCCCTCCAACACCAGCACCGGAACCGCTTGCGGTATCAGGAGAGAACACATTCAGCTCGTCAAATCCAGCGGTGTACTGCTTCAACTTCTTTACGGCACCGGCAGCGTCATCGAGGTTGTCTGCCAATTCTCCTGCTCCAACCCCGGCACTTGTGATACCGGGTAATCCACCTCGGTCATCTGGAAACCGAACAGGGACGCAATCGCATTGGCGATCTCCCGAATGATCTGCACCACGGCAATGCCATATGGCAGGATAGCGTTCAGAGCGGGAATGAAGATATTGCCGATAGCTCTGTCAGCCATCTCAAACTGCGCTTTCAGAATACGGAGCTGATTGGCGGGAGCTTCCAGCGTTCTCGCCAAGTCCCCCTGAGCGGTAGTGACCTGAGTCATAATGGCGTAGTAGCGCAGCTCTGCCTTTTCAGCCTGAGTCATGGAAGACACACTCTTGTCAATACCGAGGGACAGAGCAACAGCTTCCAACCGAGCTTGGGACAGGTCATAGCCCAAACGCCGCAGAGGTTCCAGCTCACCGGAAATACCGGACTGTAACTTCTGCATGGAGTCCTCAACAGAAATGTTGAAGAAAGAGCTGAGGTCGTAACCGAGCTGAGTGAGGTTCTTACTCATAAGGGCAGCTCTGTCAGAGGTATCGCCGAAGCCGGTCAGCAGAGTGTTGAACACACCCTGATTTCTAATCCAGTCAGACAGGTCGATACCCAAGACTTTACTGACGGTTTCTCCGTACTGCAAAGCAGACTCGGCATGATTGCCCATAGCAACAGTGAACAGGTTCATGTTCTCCTGAAACTCGTTAGACTTGGTAATGACCGTTCCGAGCATACTGGACACCCTTCGAGCCATCTGCCAAACCACGGCGAATTTCAGACCACCGAGAGCCTTACCGAACAAACCGGTGTGGGTGGTGGCTTTCCGAACCGTGTTGTTGTACTGCTCGGTAGTGGTAATCAGCTTTTGAATTCTGGACGGGAAAGCGGAGAAACCATTGGACACCTTCTGCATTTCGTCTGCGAAAAGGCTTCATGGCAGCGGCAAGATCGGTCATCTGCCGAGTGAACTTGTCAATGTCTGCCTTTTCCAATTCCTCAATCACGGTGGGCAGTTTCCAAGCTGATTGATGAATGTGGTCAGTTTGGACTTTTCCAGCTCGGACAGAGGGCGCAAACCGTCAGCAAGGGCGGTCAGTTTATCGCCGTCCGTCCATTTCAGGTTGTCAATCGCACCGCTGATTGCCGTCAACTGATTGGCGACAGAGCTGGAAATTTTCACATTGCTGACCTGACCCTAAGGCGTTCAGCGCACCGGCAATACGGTGATCTTCTTCTGAACATCTCCGCTGTTCAAGCCTTGCAGGGCATTTTTCAGCTCTCTCACGCTCTTTGCAGTACTTGCTCAAACCGGTAGCCGTAGACCCGCAAGCCGTTCTCAAACGACCAAGAGTTTTTTCAGAGCGTTTAGACCTTGCACGGTCTGAGTGCTGTCATTGACAATCTGAAATTCCAAACCCTGAATTTCCACATTATCAGCCATTTACGCCACCACCTTTCTCTTGAAATTTCTTGTTGGTCGCAATGGCAAAGGCTTCCATGAAGGTCTTTGCCTTGTTATCCGTTCTTCTCCTGAACCTCTTTCTGCTTCTTCTTGTCCTGCTTGGAAAACAGGTCGAAAGGTTCTTCCCGATAAGGGAATGGGTTTTGTACCCTTCTTCGCAAAACCTCTGAGAATAGGAGCTGCGTCAACCAAGGCTTCATAGAAATAGGCACCTTGCAACCATGCGTCCTGATTTTTCAGGTCTTGCCTGATCTGCGCCGCCTTACGGTAGAACTTGACCAGCTCACAGTCTTCATTCCAAAACTGGTCATAGGTCATACCGATAGACAGGTAGTACGGAAAGACCTCTTTGAATTTTTTCCGTGTAAGCGAAAAGGGGAGCGGGGCGTTGTTCGCCGCCGCCCCCCTTGTTACCGGAAGGTTGGTCGCTTACCAGCCAGCCTTCCAGCTCAGGTTTCCCTCGCTGTCACCCTGCTCAGGCTCGTCCAGCAGCGTCACCAGCGGGTCGTTATACATCTCGACCAGCCGGTTAATCAGCTCGTCCTTGTGGGTCAGACGAGCGTAGATGTTGTCGATCACATCACGCTTCACGAAGCGGTGATGGGCGAGAAACGCACCAGCGAACAGGGCGGAAGCAGGTCATGGGCTTCTTCTCCACATCAGCGGCGATAAAGCCCTGCTTCTCCATCATCTCGACAGTCTTGCGGGTGTATTCCAGCGTGAGGTAACACCGCTGGTAGGGTCAGTAATGGTCAACTGCTTTGCCATGATAAATCCTCCTTATCATTTAGGCCGTAGGTTTCTTAGGTCGCAGAGAACTTGATGGGGCTGGACGGGGCAATGGTGATGTTCATACCAACAACCTCGTTCACGCCGCCGCCAACGGGATAGACAGACAGCTCACCGTCAAAGGCGAACTTGCCGTTGGAGCCATCGGGAGGACCACACCGGCACTCTCGGTGCCGCCGAACCACACGGCGTAGCTTTCCTTCTTGCCCTCCAAGGCTTTCAGTTTTGGTACTCGGTCATGTCATAGTTTGCGGAGAAAGACAGGCCATCCATAGACTGAATACCGGCAATATAGGTCTGCATATTGTCGCTCAGAGTGGTCGTTTCCAGCATTTCGGGTTCGCCGCCGAGGTCAGGGAATTCCTTAATGTCGATCAGCTTCGTGTAGGTTCCCTCAGAACTGGCCTTGTGCATGAGGAAAACCTTGTAGGTGGAAATAGCCATTTCATTTACCTCCTGTATAGTGTAGTGCCGTCCGTTTCGGCTCTGTATCGAGCCACCAGACGGTAAATCGTTGCGTTCTCCAAATTGGGAACAGGGGAAAGGGAAATGCGCCTGAAATTCTGACGATACATCATGTCATCAATGAATTTCATAATGCTCCGACATTGAGACTTCTTTCCGGTAGCCTTGTCGGAGTAGACATTCACCTCATACATCAGCGTTGCGAATTGCTCCGTTTCGCTGGTGGTCATGTGTTCGACTGTCGGGTAGTTGTCCTGCTCGACAATGCTCACAAAGGGAAAGCCGGAAGGAGCTTTGACATACTCGCCGCTCACCTTGATACCCGGAAACTGGACTCTGAGGGCTTCCGCAATCGGTGTGTAAATCTGATTTTCCACATCAATCATGAAAAGACCTCCTTTACCAGCTCAGGCAGCATAGCTTCCAGCTCTTTGACGGTTTCGTACATCGGCATATTCGCCGGGTTGCCGTGGTGATGACCACGGTGCTTCCGTCCTTCTTCGTCTTGACCACGCCGTTTGTGCCGGGGTCGCCGTAGTACCCCCAAGAGGATTGCTTACCATGGCCTTTTCCGTACTCGCCACGCTTCATGCCAAGCTCTGCGGCTTGCGGGTGATTGTCCGGGTAAGTAACGCCGGCGCCGAACTCAATGAACAGCACGGACGCACCAACCGCAACAACCGCTCTCACCCCGTCACCTCTCGTTTCCAGAGAAACGGAAGCGTCTTGGTGCCGTCATAAGCGGCCTTTGCGAAACGAGCGGAAGCTACCTCAAATCCTGCCTGAGCGAGACGATCAAGCAGGACTTGGGAGCGTTCTTTCAGCCATACCGTGTAACTTTCGATCTCTCGAAGCAGCGTGTCAATGCCACGCTGAGAAAGAAGAACCTTGACTATCTTCACGACACGCTCACCTTGCTTACGGCGTAGGAGATGGAATTCAAGCTCTTGGCGACTCTCTTTACAATGTAGTCATAAAGAGGGGTGCCGTCTTTCGCATATTCCGGCTCTTTGTCGATGAACAACACGGAATTTCGTCAATCGGGCAAGACAGGTCATCGGTGACGATCACCTTGTCATACCCGGCGAAATTTCCGGAATTGCTCTACCTGAGCCGAGCCGGTGGCGGCAGACACATTGGCTTCCATCTTGACGGCGGGTTTGTAAATGATAGCGGACTCTCCACTTTCATTTCCATACTGTCCTTCAAGTCCTCCTTCCTGTCATACAGCAGATACCAGAAAGGGACTTGATTTCGCTTCATAGTCTTCATGTCTCGCCCCCGATCAGGGACGCACACGGAACGATCTCTCTCAGCAGAGAGGGCGGCACATCTCCGTCTTCGTAAGACCGGGAAATACCGTTCTCGCTGTGAGCGGTCTGACCCTCAGCCCCACGCTTATTCATCAGGTACACAGCGATTTCAAGCTGTGTATAGGCATACCGATCGGGAACCTCGGTCACGGTATCGTCATAGGGGTAAGCCTCTCCTGAGAACCTTGCTTCCGGCGATAGAAAGGTAGGTGGAAAGCACTTCCTCGTCTGCTTCACCAGTCATGGCTTTCAGCATTTTCAGCTTGTCAGCATTGGTCATACTTTTCACCTACCTTTCAATTTCGGTCAATTAGGTGGTAGAACCACCGGGGAACTCGGAAGCATTAGCCACATACACACTGCGGCTGTAAGCGGGAGCGGTGAAGTCAGTGGAGATACCGGTGAACTTGCCGTGATACCACTCAGGGCCATGGTCAAGACCGATCTGACCAAAGAGCTGGTACTTCTCACCGGCACCGGTCTTCGCCAGAGCTTCGAGGAAGAAGTTGCCCTTGCCGGGAACGGGCTGGAACACAGGAGCCAGAACGCTCAGGTTCAGCAGCAGGGCAGTACCGGCGGGAAGGTACTCACCGAGGTACAGATAGACCACACCGATGGGAGTAACCACGCTGGACAGGGAGATACCGTTGATGTTACGGGCAGCGGGAACCACGCTCAGACCATTCTGAACAGCGTCAGCGTTGATCTGGAACAGGGTCACAGCGTCACACCACAGGCACAGGCCATCGGTGGGAGCGTTGGCACCGTAAATCTTCTTCACCATGTCAGCAATGTCCCACAGGCCGAGGGGCTTGCTACCCATTGCGGTGGTGTTGGAGGTGATAGCAGTCACCAGACCACGGGTCTTGTTCACGGTAGCGTCAGAGGTGGCCTTGCTGAACTTGCCGTTGATGAAGGTGTACTCGATGTCGGCGTTGATCTTCGCCATCTTCGCCGCCACCTGAAAGTCCAGCTCGTTCATGGGGTTGGCCTGCTGACCGGCGACATTCAGGCCAGACAGAGTACCCATGTTGCTCTGCTTGGCGTAGGAAATGCCGACAGACTCCTGAAAGATCTGAGTGACATTGGTCTTCTGCTCACGGGTGACAACGGACGCTTCGGGAGCGGTCAGAGAAGCAGTCTCAGAAATAGAGGGCTGAGAACCGCCGCCGGTAGCGTACTCCTGACCGGTCACGAACTCGACATGGTTGGTGGTCTTGGCTCTGCCGCCGATGATGGAGGACAGGGGGCAGCGGGTATTGCCCTTGTTGAAGAGCATACCGGAGTAGTTCAGTACCCCGAAACTGGCAGCCAGAGTATCAGCCATTGTAAATCTCTCCTTTACTCATTCTGTTTCGCCTGAGCTTCTTCCTGAGCTTTCAGACGGGTGTAGTAGGCCACCGCAGCCATATCGCCGGACTGCTGTGCTTCCTCGATCTTCTTGGAGTAGTCAATGTCGGAAGAACCGTCACCGGCAGGGGGCTTGGGGTCTTTTCATTGCGTCAGCCTTGACTTTCTTTGCGTAGTCTTCGAGGAACTTGCCCTGATTGGCAAAGACCTTACGGTGTCACCGTCAGCCATAGCCTGAGCGGTGTCAGAAGCCAGAGCTTCGTTATATCCCTGAGCAATCAGCTTGGCCTTGTACTCAGAGATGGTCTTGTCCTTCCGCAGCTCGTCAAGCTCCTTCTTCATGTTGGCGAGAGCGTCAGCGTCTTCCTGCTTCTTGCGCTCGTCTTCGGTAAGCAGCTCATTGTGCTTCTTCTTCCACCCTGCGGCTTCGGAATTGGCCTTGAAACGGCACCTTTCAGCCGTTCCACCTCGGCAGCGTTGTCATCATACTCAAACGCTTCCAGAGCTTTCAGCTTGTCTTCTGCGGACATTTCCGCATAACCGGGAATTTTGCTGGTATCAATCTTTGCCATGGTAGTTACCTCCTGCGTTTAACAAGGCTGTTCACTCAGCACTATTTTCTGTTTTTGGAAGGGTTGTCTCCCCCGTTGCGATTAGGGTCTTCCCTGACCATTCAACGCCTTGCGGCGGTTAAACCAAAAAAAAAGGGCTACCGATACTTTTCAGTACCGATAGCCCCAAATGGCTGTCCCTGCCGCCCTATGCGACAGGCTGTTCATGTTTTGTTTTACTCTGAATTTCCCAAACGCAGAGCTTTCCGTTTTTGAAACCAATCTCAACCTTATTGCGCCGGTTGATGATCTGTTCAATCGTTCTGACCGTTTCGGGGTCAGTCTGATTGGAGTTTTGGCTTCCGGGTTCATTGCCGTTACCCTCCTTGCTCTTGGCAGTCTCCGCAGCTTTCTTCTCCTGTTCCTCCATATACGCCTTGCTCATAGCCCACGCAATCTGCGGGTCAGAGAACATACCGCAATGGGTAAAAGCAAGCTGAGGTGCGATCTTCGGGTTGTTCAGCATGGAAACGAGAACATTGGCCTTTTCGGTGATATTCTCGTAATTGCGGCGAGTAAAGCGGATTTCGATAGAGGACATTTTCAAGTCCAATTCGCTCAGGTCATCACAAATCCGCAGGGTCAGCTTCAAGAACTCCTTTCGGACTTCTTGAACATCAGCTCCGTGTCCTTCGCTCTCGCTTCTGCCGCAGACCAGCCGTCACGCATGATGACAGCGGAACCGGTATCACTGGTGGAAGAACCGCCATTGCGGTTCGGCATACCGCAGATCGTCAGCACCGTGTCGTACAGGTGGTCAATCAGGGTTTGCGTCTGCGTCTGATTAAGCTCGGCAGTCAGATATTCGATCTCTGCCTTGAACTGCGGGTCAATGTCCTTGAACTTGATTGCACCCTCAGCCCGAAGCTCCTGATAATCCTTGGAGGTAATATCTACATTGTGGAACAGCATAAGAGCCTGAATGAACTGCTCAACACCGTCAAGACGGTTGCTGTCCACATTGTTGATTGCGTCCAGAAGGGGAAGGACGATCTCAAAGGCGCCGAGCCGAGCGTTGTTCAGAGGGTATTCCACAATAGGAATACCAAGCACCTGTTCCTCGGACTTCAAGATCACCCAAGTGTCGCTGATCTCGTAGTAGTGGTCTTTGGTGTAGCAGCTATAAATAGCCGTACCGTCACCCTTGACCACATGCTTTACGCCCATGACAACGGGAGAACCAAGGCCATTGTAGCGGACAACGAAAGCAAACCGTGGGTCGAGCGTGAAAATCTCGAAGGGAGCTTCATCTTCCTCCACATCGGCTTCCCCATCAGGAAGAACCATGCGGTAGGCGGTGCCACAGATGTGCGCCCAATCAGCCAGCTCCTTGTCCTTTGCGGCTTTGTCCTCGGACGCAACATAACTGTTCAGCGTGGAAATCTTCTTGGCAATGCCCTCGTCATCAACCCGGCTGACATACTGGACAGGTTCACCCATCAGGTAGCCGACCTTAAAGGAAACAATCTCATTCGCCCTGTTCTCAACGACCTTGTTGTTGATCTCAGGCCGGACTTCCTTCACACGGGAAAGAATAGGCTGATTTCCCTTGTAATACCCATAGAGGTATTCCATGTCAGCCTTATTTGTGGCGTGGGTGGTGAGTGCTTTCCGCAGAACTTCGACCACATTGCCGCTATTGATTTCGGAAACATTGGTGGTAATGACCTTTCGTCCAAACCAAGTGCAGCCCACGGAAAACACCTCCCCTCATAAAGACTCCACCTTATCATCTTCCATTATAGTCAAATCTCCAATGCTTGTCAATACCTAACCTTTCATAATACCATTGGCGAGTGCAAAAGTCAAAGAAATCAGCAGGGACGCTTGAACACTTCCACCTTCCCGCCGCTCAGCATACGGATTTCGTTCTCCAACAGAGAGAGGAGTCCGGTGCGTCATCGTGAGGAACCTTGCCGCTTCTGGTGTAAGTGGTCAGCTCTTTCATGAAATTCGCATATTGGCTTCCCCGCTTATAGGTAGACGGGTGTTTGAAATAGAAATTCCGCTTGATGTTGTCGGACGCAAACTCGATACGGGTCTGCTTGTTGGAGATCGTGCGCTTCGTCCGAATACCGATGGAGTAGCCACGCTCCCTCACAATCTGGTCAACATCTCTTGCGTAATACTGACCGGCGTTGTTGCTCTCGAATACGGCAGCGGCAACCTTGTTCTCAATCAGGCACTTGGCGCACTCAGGCTTCGTCACCTCAGCGGGAGCGTCATCAAAGACCACATCGACAATATACACATCGGTTCCGTAAATATTCGCAACCGGCATGGAGGTGGAGTCAGAGCCGCTTTCGGCGGTATCTCCCACGGCAATGGTCGTATCAGGTTCACGGTCAGCGGGAAGCTCGAAGAAGTAATTCAGCTCGTCCTTGTTGAACAGAAGACCCTTGGCTTCAAACGGCTGTTGCTGAAACTCAGACTCAAACTGCTCTGCGGACAAAAAGCTCCCTCTGCTCCCGGAAATAGGCCGTGGTAAAGACCTTCTTGCCGTCTCGCTCATACTCATAATTGCTCTCGTCTGTCACCAGATCGAGGGCGGGGATTTCAATAGCTCTCCAAGACCAGCCCTCTTTCTTGGCGTGTTCCTGAATACGACCAATCGGGTCATACAGGGAATATCGGGTGCCGGTGAAGACCATAGGCGTACCTTCAATGGCACGACCCATAATATCGCCGGAGATCACTTCCCATTTGTCATCAAGCCGCTGCCGGTTCTTTGCTTCCTCACGTCCCTCTACACAGTCATCGAGATAGAGAACATTGGTGGCTTCGGACAAACCGACCTGACGAGCGTCAATGGAACGGCACATGACCGTGGGGAAACGGGACTTGATTTCAGGTTGATGGTCTTGTTGTCGGCGTTGGTCTGTACCAGCCGAGCTTCCGGGAACACATCGTAGTACAGGTATTCATTCGGCGTATTCAGGTATTCCAAACAGCCGTTATAGAAGCTCTTTACAAGGTCATCACCGGTTCCTTCCATGAGGGTAGCGTTGTCAGGGTACTTCCCGGAGATCATGTTGACGAAATTGATACCCGTCTGACTCTTACCCGCTCGTTTCGGCATGGAAATGGTCAAAAGACGCAGCTTTCCGTCAAGCACATCTTGGAAGCCTTGCACCATAGGCTTCAAATAGTGCCGCCGGGGAGCATAAAACCTCTTTTCAGGCTTTCGGTCAAGCTCAATGTAGGTCATGAAAGCGTCAAAATTGTGCGGTGCTTCAAACAGCAGACCCTTTCTCCAAATTTCATAGAAATGAACTGCTTCCTTGCCGCCGTTTCTGATCTGAGCGGCGCACATACCGATTAGCTCCTTGTTCAGAGCATGAGCCGCCGCAAAATCCTCAGCTTCCCACCCTCGGCAAAGAGAGAACAGGTCATCGTATGCTCCCTTATCAGCCGGTCTACGGTCAATAGCGGCCTTAATGGACAGAGCAATCTTATCGTAATTCACCCAACACACCCCAATTCCTGATAGACTTTGAAGATTTTCGGTGCCTGAATTGCAATCCAGTCCACCATTTCCTCGTTTTTCGCCCACGCATTTTCAGGAGCAAAGCTGTTCCATTGTAGGCCGGACTCGTTTAGAAAAGCGTGTATCACTTCATGGCGCAGAGTACAGGCTTCCATGCTCTTTCTGACTTCCTCTGTCTCACCACCCCATTCCTCAGTCGTGGAAAGATCGAGAATGTAAATCCGGTGGTCAATCGTGGTACAAAGACCCGTAGTGAAGTTTCTCCATATACTCGTTCTCCCCGGAACTCACCCGATATACCGAGTATCTTGTTCCGAGAATGTCCACTTTACGAAATAGCTTCATGAAACTTACCTCCAAACTACGCAAAACTAAAAGGGACTACCGGTTTCCCGATAGCCCCTTGGCTGTTACCCTCGCCCTTACGAGCTTTTTTTCATGTCTACTATACGATTTTCGATGTCAGCTCGGCATACTCCCGGCTGTTCTTCTTGACCTCTTTCTCAATCACTCTGCCATTGCTGTAAAGCACCCGGAACAGAACGGTAGAGGAAAAGACATTGCGAGTCTGCGCCGTGGTCTTCTTTGTCCCGCTAAGGCCACCGACCAATGCTCCGGTGCCGCCAAACAGCATACCACCCACGGCAGCTCTGCCGAGGGAGATATTCTTGCCTTTGCTCACGGACTCCTGACCCAACCCGTCATCACACGGAGTTGCCGCAACAGGGGTAGGCTTTCCACTCTGCAACGGGAAAGAGGGAAGGGCGGTGCGGAAGTCCTCAATGAGATCACTCCACTCCTTGTCAGGCAAATCCCAAACAGCTTCCGGCTTATTGCCATTCATAGCCGCCAGCGCACCGGTGAGTGTGGCGTTGTCAGAGCTGACCATGACCGCAGTCCCATCTTCCGTTTCTATCAGATAGAACACGAAGGGGAGAGAGCCTTTTCCCATACGGAATTTCGTCCTCACCTCAATGCTCTCGGAAGGACACTCCTGCTTGATGGTGCAGGACTTCTCGCATACGGCCTTGATAAGACCATAGGTATCGCTGACGCTCATAGGTAGTGAAAACCGGTAGTATGCCATAATCAACCCGCCTTTCTTATCCTATCATACCATGTAGAACGGCTGATACCAAGCTCCCGGCAGCAATCATCCACGGTCATTTCGCCGTCTTTTGTTTTTGAGAAAATTTTTCAAACGCCACGGGGTCGATTTCCTTACTCTTGCGACCCTCTTTCCAATCGGGGTCATGCTCACGCTTATGTGCCTTACCCATTGAAGTGCGCTCCACGATCATGTCCCGCCTCATATTCGGCAAAGGCCAGCATTACCGTCACCATGACCTTACCCATCGGCGTGTTGTCGGCAACACCCATGTTCAGGATATTGACATTCACACCACGCTCCACCAGATCACGAACCACCATGGCTCCTTCGGGAGCGGTACGGGCAAATCTGTCGAGCTTACAAACCACCAGCTCGTCACCGGATTTCAGCATCGCCAGGATTTCATTGAACATCGGTCTGTCCATCTTCGTGCCGGTGCAAGTGTCCAGTTTGATATTTTCCTCGGCAATGCCCTGAACTTTAAGCTGTTCCATCTGGTCTTCAAGAGACATACCGTAGAGCCTTTGACCCTTGGAGCTGACTCGACCATATCCGTATCTCATTCGATCTCGAACCCACCTTCCGGCACTCGGCTGTCACGGGGATCGACCACGATTTTGTAGTCCATCAGACGGAGCATTTCGTTCAGCTTGGTAACGCTGACATTCTTCTTCTTAAACCGCTCACTCAGGACATTGGACTTGATACCAAGCCGATCACAGAGAACAGCAGGACGGATTTCACGGATTTTCATAACCTCTTTCAGAGCTTCCATAGCGATCATGTTCATTCCTCCTTGTTGATATGAGTATAGCAAGAAATATCTGAGTTGTCAAGATATATCTGAGTTAAAGGGCTTTTTATTTTTTGCGGTATTTTCGGCACTCACCCCGCCCTCGCTGCCACCCTCATATCCCCCACCGCCCCGACCACGGAAAACCACCAGATCAGGCCGAAAACCGACCCGAAAAGGGCGAAAAAAGAACCGCCCCGGCAGAACCGGGACGGCTTCAAACCTCGCTTCACTTGTTTTTCTTCATACACTCCGACAGAAGCATGAACGGCAGCAGGAGGAAGAACAGAACCACATACACCGGCTTCACCTCCTTACACCCGGCAAGGCTTCCCGCCTTGAAACAGCTTCCCAATGCGCCCCGGCGTTCCGTCCTTATTCGAGAAACAGTAAATTTCAATGGTGTTTCTGCTGTCTCTGCTGGTGTCTGCGGGGTGGTCATACCTGAAATAATGGGGCCAGATGTTCCCGCCGTGGCTTTCGTCCGTGATCTCCCAACCGCAACGGCTCAACCGTGCGGCAAGTGCCTTGTAATAGGTCATATTTACGCCCCCTTTCGCTCGGCGGTATAGGTGTCGAACCACCGACCAGAGCCGGAGCACCGGCACACAAAGCCGCACTTTTGCAGGATAGACCAGAAACAGGACACACCCACGCCGCCCTCGAAATAGGGAAGAATGGCATAGCCGGAGCCGTAGCCGAGTACATCACCCCACGAAACGCACCCGCTCGAAAGGGTCTTGAAGCTCTCGCCGTTCTTCATGGCCTGTTCTGCGGCCTGATACAGCACCCGCATAACAGCGGGGGACTTGTTCAGGGCTTCGCCCACGGCTGCGCTTTCCTTGTCATAGCCGCACCCGGAAGCGTAGCCGGAGAAAGTGCCGTCATCGGTTCGAGCGGTGGCGGTGGGGTTATGTCCCCATGTGCTACTCCGCTTCCACTCCACAGAAACAGAGAGGAAAGAGAGATCGGGAGCGGCGGCAGCGGTGCGGAGCTTGGAAAGCTGCTGTTCCCGCCACTTCTCCACATCGGCGGCGGCTCGCTTCTGTGCGATCTCCACGGCCTTCTCACGGGGCAGGGTTCCGGCCTGATATGCTTCCCACTTTTTCGGGGTGCTCCACTCCTTCAAGCCCCTGTCGGGGTTCTGTGCGGTGCTCTGCCGCCCAAGTGCGGCAAAAAGCCGTTTTCGATGTAGAACCGCTTTCCGTCCTTGCGAAGCTCTGCTTCGGCATTTACGGCCTTGACCAGCTCCGGGAAAACCTCGGCGGCGGGGTCTGCGGGTTCCTCTGCGGGGACTTCTTCGGCGGGGCATATTCCCGCATGGCTTCGCCAATCTGATTGATGTGAGCGGGGTGAATGTCTCCCGGCTGATAAATGTCGTGGCTTCTCAGCTCGTCATGGGTGGCGGCGGTTTCCACGCTCTGCGCCCATTCCCGGACATACTCATAAATGCGACCGTCCCACTCTCCCACGGTGTTCACCAGCTCCGCAACGGCTTCCCGTGCGGTTTCATAGCCGAGCCGGTTCACCAGCTCCGCAACGGTGGCGGCGGGGGTTTCTTCTCTGGTGGCCTTGAAGACCTCAACCACGGTTTCAAGGTGGGCTTTCGTTGCCTTGATCTGCTCCCGGCGTTCGGTTCTCTCGATGGCGTTCATTTTCATGTTAATGTTCCTTTCCGGCCTGTGACCTGTCGATGTTCAGTTATTTCTGAGCTTGGCTTAAATATATCAGATATTTCTGAGCTTGTCAACGGGTTTTCCGTGAAAATTTCAGATTTTTCTGAGCTATTTCAATATGTGCTTTTTCTCTTGAATTTCCGCACATTCCCGGCAGCGGGACACAATCGAGCCAGCCGCCGCCAGATCAACCAACCCCGGCAGCGACCACCACCGGCACCCGCCAGCCAGTCAGCAGATCAGAAAACCGCCGAACCTCCACCCGGAAGCTCGGCGGTCTGTCATAGTCGGAAAGTCGCCAGCCAAAGTCGCTCACTCGTCAGAGTCGGAAGACTCATAGTCGCCAGCCGTGTCTTCCAGATACTTCCTCTGCAAGTCTTCCGGGGACACCTGATCTCCAAGCTGCTGATTGGGCGTAAGCACCATCTCCTGCTTGTCCACATAGCCCATATTGTTCTTCATGAGGAAGATACCAGCAACGGGGGTTGATTTTGCCGTTCTGCATATAGTTTTCCATCTGTGCGTTCAAATTTTGATACGCCTTTTTTATGAGGTTACGGCTTTCCGTGGGTAATGTCTTACTATCTACACCATTAGCCCATGCCCAAATAGTCTTTCTATCCACCCCAAAAGCACAAGCGAGGCCAGCAACACTCGGCTTCATATCATCCTCAATACAAATACCGAAATACTGCTCAATCCTCTCTGCAACCTGTTCAGGCTCTCTCATATCCACTTCCGGCCAGTTCCACATTCTCATTGTGTGTTGCAGATACTTCCGATTGTCACCCGGTTCAGTCTGCACACTCATTGCCGTAGTCCGGTCAGGACGCTTATTCCCACCCGTCCCCTTCGGACGGCCACGACCCCGAGCGGGAGTCGGTAAATCTACCACTTTATCACTCATAGTCGTTCTCCTTCCAGAAATTATTTTCAGTTAGTCTTTAGTGAGTTTAGTGACCCATTTTCGATTTTGCTATAAATCTCTCTATATATCACTCTCTATGGAGGGTTTATACAGAAAAAATATAGAAATAGCGGTCAAAAATGCCCTCAAAGCCTTACGCCACAAGGGTTTCCGGTAGTGGGCGATTATTCACTAAAAACTCACTAAAAGTCGCAAGTCGCAAATATATTCAGTGAACCACTAAATATATTCAACCTTCTGCCTGCGGGTCAATGCCCTTATCCAGCAGATAGTCGAGAATGTCATCAGACAGGCAATACCCATCACAGTCGGCTCCGTCATAGAAGACGGTTTCCGTCAAAAGGTTCAGCACATAGAAGCTGTCCTTCTGCTTATTCAGCAGCATCCAGGCCGCTTTCAGAAGGGTCACTTCTCTCGGCTCTTCTTTCATGGAACTCACTCCTTTCACTCCGGGAACAGAACCACGGTCTTCCCGCCGTCCTTTGCAGCCACTCAAAGTAGCACACGCTGTTCACTCGGCACCCATCGGACAGGGGGTTGTCGTTGGCGCACATGACGATCTCCACGGAGGCTTCCTCGGGAATGTTACTGAGCTTCGCTTTCAGGTCTTTTTACGGTCACCGAACTCACTCCTTCCACTCTCGCAATAGGCTTTTTGCCCGGGCGCACAGGCGGTCAGTGTCCACGCCATACTTTCCCGGGCCGGTGCCGTCACACGAATGACAATCCCTCTCGGCACAGGTGAGGCAAGGACATTTGCCCTCGGTATGATTGCAGTAGTTGTAGATCATCTCACTTCTCCTTCTCCCGGGGCAGTTTCGTGGTCTTTCCGTCCGTCAGGTCATCACTTCCGAGCTGATAAGATACCAGGCTCATTCCTTCGGAGGTGATCTCCACGCCGTTGAAGAAACCACACACGATGCCGTCAGGAATATCCAAAGTGACCTTCATCTCTCTCCCTCGCTTTCCTGGGTGGGGTTGCTGGTCATGGAAGCCCGAATGATAGCCTGGGTCAAGAATTTCGCCTCTTCCTCACTCGCACCGGCCTGAATGACGGCCCGGTAGAAAAGGAGGCCGTTTCAGCCAGGACACCAATCGCATTTAACAGCTCTTTGAGGTGGTCATTGTTACTCACTCAACCCATCTCCTTTCTCATGCCGGAGGGAAAGCATCTTCTCCCGGGTCATCTTGTCCACCACTCGACCGATCTCGAAGTACCCGGCCATAGCCGCCAGCTTTTCCAGGTTCTTTGCGGTCTGCGCCGTGACCAGAATGTGAATACGGCGCATATTCTTTCTTGTTCATGAAATCATCCTTCCTGAGAATTTCTCATGCAAAAGTCGTAGAAAGCGGCCAGGTGGTCAGCGGCCTCCTTCATCTCTTCATAGGAGCCGATATAGCTGCGGCAAGAGGCTCTGTCCAGGGCCGTGATGATTTTGCCCATCTTCTGAAACAGGTTGGCCCTCTCATTTTCGATGTTCATTTCATGAACCGGCGTGAGGAATACCGTTTCCTTGGTGAAAAACTCGGTGCCGTCCTCACATACCACCTTGGTCTTTTTTCGGGGTGACCCGCTTGATGGTGAAGGGGCGGTAATAGGTCAGGCCGGTGTAGTTGTTCCATCCATAGGTGATTTTTCTCGGGACGCATACCCGCATCCCAGGTTTGAGATCAGCGGCGGGGATAGAAACTTCAAACTCATGTGTCTTCCAGTAGGCCACGGCCTCATGCGCCCCTTTCATGCGAATGTTCCGGTAGGTGGGGTAGCCGGAGTAGACAGTCTTCCCGCTATGCCATTCAGGGTGAGCCTCCATGTCGGCATTGAACCGCTTTGCGCTACACACGAAGTAGCCATTGGATTTACACCAGATTTTGTAAGAGTCGTAGAGGCTCTTCGCTCTGGTGTAGGCACCCTCGGCCTTTTTCACACTTCTCTTCCAAGAACTGCAAAACCAGGTCATTGTCCTTCTCATACTGCCTGACCACCTGACGCATCTCAGGGGGACATTTTCAGGCCGAACCGCTTGTACTTGAAGTAGCCCTCCAAGAGCCAGGTGAAGATGCCACGCATGGCCTCCGGGGTCTGGAACTCATTTTTGAGGTTCTTGTCCTGCTCGTCCTCGGAGAAATGCCGGTTGAACTCCACCACTCGCACACGGTCGGAGGCGAAGAGGCTCTTATCATTGACGGAAGGAAGGTCATTGCAGGACAGCCAGAGGGTGAATTGAGGCAGGAAAGTCGTGGTGGCTTCATAAAGGTTCCGGGCCTTGATCTCTTCGCCACCGGTGAACTGCTTGATCGTTTCCTCGTCCAGTTTGCCATACTGATTGCTCTCGGCCATGGTGACAAACCGCTTGCCTTTAAGGGATGCCAGCATGGGGTTCGCCGCCTCGGCGTTTTTGGAGCGGTCAGACTTGCAAATGATGGACACCGGCGACACGGAGGCGTAATCGCCCAGGAGATGGTGAATGGCACTAAGCATGGTGGACTTCCCGTTGCGGGTAGTCTTGCCGTGGAGAATGAACATACACTCTTCATTCGCCATGCCGATCATTGAGTAGCCCAGGGCCTTTTGCAGATATTCAGCCTTGTCCGGGTCATTACAGGTCACTTCGGAAATGAACTGCTCCCACCGGGGGCAGCGGGTGTCCTGCAAGGTGTAGTCGAAGCCGGTCTGCATGGTGAGGAAGTCCCGCCAGTCGTGTTCCCGGAACTCCATCTTTTCCAGGTCATAGGTGCCGTTCAGGCAGTTTATGAAGATAGGGGTTTCGCATCAAACTGTTCTGCCGTGATAGGCATGACGCTGGCAGCGTCCTTCATGAGCCGGTCACGGAAGCGGCGGTCACCCATCTTCACGATGAACTTCATGTACTCTCTGCGGCGGTCTTCATTGTCGATCTCCCCGCAGTAGAGGGCCATGAGGCGGCAGAACTCCTTGATCTTCTCGGCCACCAGAAGAGAGCCAATGTCCTTCCGCCATGCCCCCTCGGAGTAGGTGAACCAGCTTTTCGCTTCGGGGCAGTAGCGGGTATCATTCTTGTAGCACTCGGAGAACAGCTCCGCCATGCCGGACTCGTCCCACGAATACCCCGTGCCGCTGATCTGGTGGCTCCGCTCCGGCTTGGACTCCTTGATGTAGAACATCTTCTGGGACAGGTCTTTGTCCATGATGTAGCGGCCATTGGAGAGCTGAAAAAGTTCCTGCTCTTCCGTGGTCATGATTTCATCTGCCATTTCTCGTCACCTTCCTCATTGTCTTCGCTATCACCAGCACCGCACAAGCCTGAGCGTCTTCATCCCACCACGCACATTTCTCTCGGCAGCAATGCAAAACCTCGTCCGTAGCGGCGTTGAGAGGGCAATATTGCTTATTCTCCATCTACTACACCCCCCATAGAAGAAAGCGTTTTTCAGAGCCGTGTCGATATGGGCCATGATCTGAGGCGGAAGAGTACAGACATACTTCCAGTCATCGGTAATGTCGATGACCCGCACCTGTTCGCACTCGGCCATGCTCGGTTCCAGGTTCTCCCACACAAAGGCGACATGGGTGGGCATTTCCAGCCGCTTCATCTTTGTGGTCAGAGGGATTACGATGCTGGTAGCGGAGAACTGGTTGCCCATGTTGTTCTGGACATAACCCAGGGCCGCTTACCGCCCTGAACATGGCCGGAGGCCGGAATGGGAACATCTATGATAACAACATCTCCACGCTGATAGGGTTTCATAGTTCCCTCCTGTATCTGGTTACAGAATTTACGATGGTTTCAATCTCGGAGCGGGGAAGGGGCGGCTTACAAGCCTGAGTGTTGGCATACAGCAGCTCCTTGTAAATGTCCGCCTTGGAATATCCCTGGTTGTGCATCTGACCCGCCAGAGAAGTCAGGCTGAGGTTCCGGCTTCCGGTGGTGATTGGGGGATATTCGGGCTTCACGGAGATCTTCCCGTTCTCTGGTTTCCGGTAGACGGGAGAATATATCCGCTGGGGAGCGGAGCGGCCGGTACCCTCTTTCGGAGCGTCCGGGAAATACTTGGACACGATGTAGTCAATCGCCTCCTGGTTTTCAATGATCTCCGAATAGATAATCACCTTGCCGGTCATAATGAAGTACCGGCCACTCCGATATATCTCCACGCCATTCCGGTTGTTGCGGCCCTTGAAAGGGAGGGAGCCTTTTAAGAGGACATGAACACCTCTCCCGCTCCGGCTCTTCTCCGTGTAGGAGCCGCAACGACCGATAATGTCAGCCGCCAGGGGTGTCAGAAAGCCATCGTCAAAACCAGCATCAATGTCAATGCCGATCAAACCATCATCATTGAAAACATACCCGATGCCGTCATAAATGTCGTTCTCCACATTCAGGACGGCACACTCAAAAGTCCCCCAGGTATCAGCCAGCATAGAGGAAGCGGCCTTTTTCTGCCCGGTCTGCATGGGTACCTTACTGCTGTTCCAGACATTGACCCATTGGGCTTTTTCTTTCAGTTCCTCGGGTATTTTTTCATACATGACAGATACCTCAGCTTTCGTAGGGAGTAGGAAGACTCCAATCCCAGATTTGTCCGCCACGGTAGGCGTTGCGGAAGTGGTTGCGCTTTCCGTCACCGGTGAACCACAGGTAATCGGAAGGAAGAACTCTGCCCACATCCGCCTCACCGTCTTTTCTCGGCGTACCAGCGGGACAGAACATCTTCACAGAGGGCTTCAATTTCATCATCAACCGGGTTATCTGCATCATACCCTACAAATTGATATGGAGCGGTTACAACGGTCACCAGCGACCCATAGCCATGATCTACACGGTTGAGGGCGCACCAGACACAGGCCGCTTTCTCGGTATCGGAGGGACACCCGGGCCTCTCCCAGACCATTTTCGCCAGGACGGTAACCTCTTCCTCACTCCACGGCTCAGGGGTCGGAGCGGGTTCGGGGATTACCGTTTCTTCCGGCAGAGTGGGCAGAGGCTCCGGCGTGGCCTCCGGGGTACGGGCGGTGCATGAGGTCAGGCAGAGCAAGAGATCAGAGCTGCCAGGAACAGCTTACTCATTGACCGGCTTCCTCTTCCGCTGCTTGGTGGCGAAGAAATACTTGCTGTCAACGCACACGGGATAGCCGGGGAACCGGTTGCTGGCCCTCTTCTCGCCCTGGTTGTAAATCTGCTCAGCCGCTTCCAGCGGCATTTCGCCGGAAACATGGTCAGCACCGGCGACCATGATGTACGGGACTTTCCCGTTATTGTTCACGAATGTCATGAATACTTCCCCTTTCTCTGTTCCATGCCTCAACATCTACGCCGATCTTTTTTCAGCTCTTCCTTGCAGAGCCAGGTGTAGTCATCGGGCATTTCGTAGTGGCGAATGAGGCGGTCATGCTCTGCGGCAACGGCCTCATAAAAGCGTCTGAGCCTCTTCGGGCCGAAGCCCAGGTGAACTGCCAGGGTGTAGAGTATCATTGCGTCAATGTCATCGGTGTACCGCTTATCCGCTTCGATGATTTGCCGATTGATCTCCATGTCCATTGCCTTGCGCTCGGCAGCGGTGAAGGTAGCACCGTAGACTTTCCCTCCGGCTTTTTCTTCACAATCATGGCTCACACCTCAATGTCCTCGAAGAACACCGGGTACCTCGCCTTGAAAATGTCGAGAAGCCGATGGGCCACCACTCTCATGTCAGGGTGAGCGGCGGGAGAGGTGCGGAGCCGGAGGAAATGCCTCCATTCCCGGATATTGGCCGTCATGACCACCTCGGTCTTCGTGCTGTTGGGCAGAACAGACCGGGCCTCCTGGGGAGAACAGCCAATGTCCAACAGCTTGAAATAGCTCTGCTCGGCTTCCTCGCAAGCCTTTTTTCCACAGGGTATAGGGAAGATGCCCTTCGGAAGTCCAGGCCGGAGCAATGAAGGTGATCTCGGTGCCGAACTGCTCCTTCCCATAGTTACAGTACCGGGTGCTCTCCTGGCAGTAGGAAGCCAGCCGGTGCCGGACGATCTCATGGCTCACGCCCCGGTCACAGGTGAAGCGAACGGTCACGCTGCCATGCTCAATGACGGCCTCATGGCCCCGCTTCAAAAATGTTCTGGACAAACTTCTCTGCGCTGCCCTCGCTGATCTTGGCCTCGGACTTGTAGCAGGTGCGTCCGGCCAGCTCAGTCAGAGAGAGAAGGTCAAAATAGGCGGGAGAGTTGATAAGCTCAACCTTGGGTTCAATGATTTTCATGGTCAAACTCCTTCCACATGGCTTGCCAGCATATCGGCATGGTGCGTCCAGAGGACATTGGGCCACATCTTCACGGCCCTGGTGTAATCGTTCCACTCCTTCTCCGGGGTGAAAGCTCCCATGTGATACCGAATACAGGCAATTTCCTCTTCGGTCAGTTGGAAGAACTGCGACAGCAGCATGACCGACTTCTCCCCGTGGCCCTTGAAGAGCGTGTCAGGGTTGTACTCCCAGCGGATAGTGTTTTCCTGCCGCTCACACCTGTACTGGTCAATCTTGCAGAGATCATGGAACATACCCACGATGTAGGGAGAAATCTCCCGCTGCCAGTGGAGGCCGTTGTCCTTCGTGAGCTGGACAAGGAATCGCATGACGGAGGCGGAGTGCCGGTAGAGGCCACCTTCGGTTGCCCCGTGAAAGCGGGTAGAGGCCGGGGAACAGAAGAAGCCCTCTCTTGCCAGCCAGTCCAGCATATCAACCGGGATGATGGGCGTACCGTCAGGGGAGCATCATCAGATCACAGAAGTCCCGCAAATCGGACTTATAGAAGCACTCACTCATGGGCGGCACCTCCTTCGTATTCGGGCCGGTGAACACTCCGGTCAGGGTCAAAGCCCTCCGGGTATCTCTTTTTCAGCTTATCGACATTGTGCTGGGCCACGGCTTCAAGGGTCACCCCGAGGCCGGTAGCCGTCTGGGCCACATACCACAGCACATCACCCAGCTCGTCCAGGAGCTTATCAGGGTTGAAGTCATGGCCTTGGAACTCGACCTTTTGAGAAGGTCGATACATTCACCGGCCTCTCCGTTCAGGCCGTAGCACCCGTTTCTGATCTTGTCCCACGGGCTGAGATTGCCGGAGGTGCGCTCGGCGGCTTTCTGGTACTCATTCAGCGTCATGCTTCGCCGCCTCCATTTCCACTACGGTCATAATGGCGTAGTTGGCGAGATCAATCAGGGTGTCCCGGAAATAGATGCCGGATATGCAAGCCATCCTCCGAACACGACATCTTTCATACCATTTGCAGTAGTATAGCAAGAAATCACAGATAATTGCCGCACCATTTGTCAATGATTTCTTTGAGCTTTTAGTGTAGCTTGATCCAATTCAAAGAGATTTGATTGT
>VOFD01002069.1_pt1 | contig 24577 bp, 40 predicted proteins | sample 5384101 | NCBI WGS metagenome assembly VOFD01 (sample SAMN12384723, study PRJNA508395) | human gut metagenome | isolation source: healthy gut C | host: Homo sapiens
TAGTCAATGCTTCTGCATGACAATAGTCGATATCTGCTCTGAAAGTGTGCAACGGAGTTCTTCCTTCCTTATACATTTCAGAACGAGCCATTTCAGCTCCATTCAAACGTCCTGAAATCAACACTTTGATACCTTCAGCGCCCATACGCATTGTGTTAGCGATAGCCATCTTAATGGCACGGCGGTAGGCAATCTTTCCCTCTACCTGGCGAGCAATGTTGTTTGCAACTATTACAGCATCCAGTTCCGGTCTTTTCACTTCAAAGATATTAATCTGAATATCTTTTCACGAGTTTCAGTGTACGTTCAATTACGATTCTTGAGACACTAGCCTTTGCCAGTCTAGCGTTCAAATATTTACGAATTTTGCTATCTTCCAGCAAAGAATCACCGTAATCATTTCCACCATACCAGTTAGAATCCCATCCTCTGATAATTCCTAAACGGTTGCTTATTGGATTAACTTTTTGTCCCATTTACCTTAATTTTGATCTTCGTTATTACTTTTAGAACCAACGAACAACGTTACGTGGTTTGAACGCTTGCGGATTCTGTAACCTCTACCCTGCGGAGCCGGTCTCATTCTTTTGAGTGTAGCACCACCATCAACAAAAATCTTGGTTACGAACAGCTCGCCGCTTTCAGCTTTACGTTCGTTTTTCTGCTCCCAATTAGCAATTGCAGAGCGCAGCAACTTTTCCACTCTGGCGGCAGCCTCTTTTGAGGAGAACTTCAAAACGCCGAGTGCTCTGTTCACCTCCATCCCACGAATCATGTCAGCCACGAGACGCATTTTACGGGGGGAAGTAGGAACATTTTGCAATTTCGCAAAATACATGGTCTTAAGGGCTTCTTTTCTTTTTTCAGCCGATATTTTTTTTCTTGCTCCCATTATATTTATACTTTATTATTTCAGATAAATCCTGTTATTTTTTCTTGTTACCAGCGTGTCCTCTGAAAGTACGAGTTGGAGCAAATTCGCCCAACTTGTGTCCTACCATATTTTCGGTAACATAAACAGGAATAAATTTATTTCCGTTGTGAACTGCAACAGTATGGCCTACGAAATCAGGCGAAATCATTGAAGCTCTGGCCCAGGTCTTAACTACCACTTTCTTGCCCGATTCATTCATGGCAAGCACTTTCTTCTCAAGCTTAACGTTAATATACGGACCTTTTTTTAATGAACGACTCATAATTTACTCAATTAATCAGATTACTTCTTTCTTCTCTCAATAATATACTTAGACGATTGTTTCTTCGGAGCTCTTGTCTTAAGACCCTTAGCGTACAATCCCTTACGAGATCTCGGGTGTCCTCCTGAAGCACGTCCTTCACCACCACCCATCGGGTGATCAACCGGGTTCATAACAACACCACGGTTACGCGGACGACGTCCTAACCAACGAGAACGTCCAGCTTTACCTGAACTTTCCAATCCATGATCTGAGTTACCTACACTACCGATAGTAGCCTTACAAGTACTGAGGATCTGACGAACCTCGCCTGAAGGCAACTTGATAACGCAGTACTTACCTTCTCTAGAAGTCAATTGAGCGAAGTTACCGGCTGAGCGAACCAAAGCAGCGCCTTGACCCGGACGTAATTCGATGTTATGAATTACAGTACCAACCGGAATATTCTGAAGCGGAAGAGCATTTCCGATTTCCGGAGCAGCAGTCTCACCTGACATCAAAGTCGCACCAACTTGCAATCCATTGGGAGCAATAATATATCTTTTTTCACCATCTGCATAAAACAACAGAGCGATACGAGCCGAACGGTTCGGATCATATTCTATTGTTTTAACCACTGCAGGCACACCGTCCTTATTTCTCTTGAAATCTACGATTCTGATAATCTTCTTATGACCGCCACCGATGTAGCGCATAGTCATCTTACCTTCGTTGTTACGACCACCTGAAGATTTCTTACCAAATACAAGAGACTTTTCTGGTACCCGTGCAGTAATCTCTTCGTAAGTACCAATAATTTTATGTCTTTGCCCCGGTGTTGTGGGCTTAAATTTACGTACTGCCATTTTTATTAAATATTGCTATAAAAATCAATAGTATCTCCTTCTTTCAACGTAACGATAGCCTTCTTGAACGCATTCGTACGTCCGTTGATGATACCGGCACGAGTATAGCGGCTCTTGTTCTTGCCGGCATAACGAATTGTATTCACATCAACCACGGTAACGTTGTAAAGGGCTTCAACTTCGTTCTTAATTTCCAGTTTATTAGCTTCAGGACGCACGATAAAGCCGAAACGATTGTTCGTCTTATCAGTAATTGCAGTCATCTTCTCTGTCACTAACGGTTTAATAATAATTCCCATTATTTAAGCCTCCTTTTTACATTAAGATATTGTCGATAGCAGAAAGTGCACTTTCAGCAAACACAACGACTCCAGCGTCCAATACTCTGTAAGTATTTAACCCTGAGATAGTCTGCACATTAGCACCCTTCACATTACGAGCCGACAAATATACGTTTTTATTTGTTTCTGGTAAAATCACAAGCAGCTTTTTGTCAGAAACTTTAAGATTTTTTGCCATTGCAACAAAATCTTTGTCTTCGGAGCTTCAAAATTGAAGTCTTCTACTACTACAACTGCATTGTTCTGAGCCTTGTATGCCAAAGCTGACTTACGAGCCAGAGCCTTTACTTTTTTGTTTAATTTGAAGTAGTAATCTCTCGGTTTCGGACCGAATACGCGTCCACCACCAACAAGTACCGGTGAGTTCATGTCACCACGACGTGCACCACCACCACCTTTCTGGCGACCGATTTTACGAGTAGAACCACTGATTTCGCTTCTTTCCTTTGACTTGTGTGTACCCTGACGCTGGTTAGCCATAAACTGCTTTACGTCCAAATAGATAGCGTGGTCGTTGGGCTCAATTCCGAAGATAGATTCGTTTAACGTAACCTTTCTCCCAGTGTCTTCACCTTTAATGTTATATACGTTAACTTCCATTATTTCTCAATTATTACGATTGAACCTTTGCAACCAGGAACAGATCCCTTAATCAAAAGAAGATTGTGCTCCGCGATTACTTTTAATACCTGCAGGTTTTGAACAGTTACTCTGTCACCACCAAGCTGTCCGCCCATGCGCATTCCTTTGAATACTTTTGCAGGGTAAGAACAAGCACCGATAGAACCCGGCTTACGAGCGCGGTTGTGCTGACCGTGAGTAGCCTGGCCTACACCACCGAAACCATGTCTTTTCACAACACCCTGGAAGCCTTTACCTTAGAAGTACCTACAACGTCAACAAAAGTTGCGTCATTGAACAGTTCTACGGTAACAGTGTCACCCAGATTCAATTCTGTCTCAAATTCTTTGAACTCAGCCAAGTGTTTCTTGGGAGTTACTCCAGCTTTCTTAAAGTGGCCCATAAGAGGCTTTGTAGTGTGCTTCTCCTTCTTGTCCTGGAAACCCAGCTGAACAGCTTCATAACCGTCCTTTTCTACAGTTTTCACTTGAGTAACAACACAAGGACCTGCTTCGATAACAGTGCATGGTACATTCTTACCCTCGGCACTGAAAACGGATGTCATTCCGATTTTTTTTCCTAATAATCCTGGCATTTCACTTAATTTTAAATACTACACTTTGATTTCTACTTCCACACCACTCGGTAACTCCAACTTCATCAGAGCATCTACAGTCTTAGCTGTTGAGCTATAGATGTCGATTAATCTCTTATAAGAAGAGAGTTCGAACTGTTCACGTGACTTCTTATTAACGAAAGTCGAGCGGTTCACTGTAAAAATACGCTTATGCGTAGGGAGAGGAATCGGACCGCTAACAATAGCACCCGTAGCTTTTACAGTTCTTACAATTTTCTCAGCTGATTTGTCAACCAAGTTGTGGTCGTAAGATTTCAATTTAATTCTAATTTTCTGACTCATTATGTTTTTAAATTATTATATATTTAAAATAAGATAAAATCCGGTAGGCTAAGAGTCATTCGCTAACCTACGGACTTTAACAATTTTAGATCAAATCTATACGCCCTTTGACCTCTTCCAACACTGCCTTAGCAATAGAGTTAGAAACTTGAGCATGATGAGAATAAACCATTGATGAAGTAGCTCGACCAGAAGTGATTGTACGCAAAGCTGTTACATAACCAAACATTTCTGCCAACGGAACCATTGCCTTCACGATACGAGCACCTGAACGACTGGATTCCATACCTTCTACCTGACCGCGGCGCTTATTCAAGTCACCGATTACATCACCCATGTTTTCTTCCGGAGTTACAACTTCCAGCTTCATAATAGGTTCCATAAGAACAGGACCTGCCTTAGCACATGCACTTTTGTAGGCTTGCATTGCACAGATTTCGAATGACAACTGGTCAGAGTCAACCGGATGGAATGAACCATCCACCAAAGTAACCTTCAATGAATCCAGCGGATACCCTGCCAATACACCATTCTTCATTGCGGTCTGAAAGCCTTTCTGTACTGATGGAATAAATTCTTTAGGAATATTACCACCCTTTACTTCATCGATAAACTGCAGGCCTCCTTGTGTGAAGTCCTCATCAACCGGACCAATCTTAACAATGATATCAGCAAATTTACCACGTCCACCAGATTGCTTCTTATACACTTCACGCAATTCAACAGTCTTAGTGATAGCCTCCTTGTAATTTACCTGAGGTTTACCCTGATTACACTCTACCTTAAATTCACGCTTCAGACGGTCGATAATAATATCCAAATGAAGCTCACCCATACCAGAAATAATTGTCTGACCGACTGCTCATCAGTCTTCACCATAAATGTCGGATCTTCTTCAGCCAGTTTAGCCAAGCCATTAGACAACTTGTCCAAATCCTTCTGAGTCTTAGGCTCAACTGCGATACCAATTACAGGATCAGGGAATTCCATTGATTCCAATACGATCGGAGCATCTTCGTCGCACAGCGTATCACCGGTACGGATATCCTTGAATCCTACACCGGCACCAATATCACCGGCGCCAATTACCTCTACAGGATTCTGCTTATTAGAGTGCATCTGGAACAGACGAGATACACGTTCTTTCTTACCCGAGCGAGAGTTATAAATATAAGAACCGGCCTCAACCTTACCAGAGTAAACACGGAAGAAAGTCAGACGGCCGACATAGGGGTCGGTTGCAATCTTGAACGCCAAAGCAGAAGTCTTTTCATCCTCGCTCGGCTTACGGTCTTCTTCAGCTCCGGGTAGAGGGTTTGTACCCACCACATTCTCTGTATCCAGCGGAGAAGGCAAGAAAGCACAAACATAGTCAAGCAATGTCTGTACGCCCTTATTCTTGAATGAAGAGCCGCAGAACATAGGAACAACTGCCATCTGAACAGTTGCATTGCGAAGAGCTCTCAACATTTCTTCTTCAGTGATTGTAGAAGGATCATCGAAGTATTTCTCCATCAAAGCATCGTCGAATTCAGCTACTTTTTCAAGCATTTTATCTCTCCCACCAGAACGGTCCATCGCTGAGTTCGGCTTCTTCGGAGTGGTCGTGTAAACACGAACACATACCCCACGACGTTGCGGACATGCATCCAACGCCGGAGCCTTACTGGTAAAGCTAGGCGTCAATCTTCCTTTCCGTACTAACTGTTGAATCGTTGGCATTTTAAATCCTTTACGTTAAACTTTATCCTTTACTTTCGGGCATAAAATCCCCTTACATTTGTACAAAATGGACTGCAAAGATACCGCTTTTTCCCGATTCTGCAAATCATTCCCAACTTTTTCGCTGATTATCCGCTATTTTACCCCTCCAACACCCCTCAAAAACCACCTTTACTTATCATTTATCTTTATTAAAAAATACAAATCTATAAACAAATCACATAACAAACCTTTATACTCTGAATATGTGAAAGTTCGAAAGCTAACGGGAAAATGGTGCGGAAAGTCGCCGTTTTATTTTATCTTTGCATCGGAAATTTTGGCCAGAAATAGAGATAATACCGATATTTTTTGAAGGTAGATTTGCCCGAACTGACATCTTACATACCATTACTACGTCAGCCAGCAAATACTACAAATCCGTTCAATTGCTTGATTATTCAACAATTAACGATCCTCTCTAAAGGAATCAGAAAAAAATTTGACAATCAATAAAACCCGACCACAACAAATGAAAAAAACTTCCTTTTCATGATGGTACTGCTGTTTATCTCCGGCAGCGCCTTCGCCCAAACTGTGGACACAGTAGCCATTCTGAGTCCCTCCATGCACAAAACCATCAAAACCGTAGTCGTACTCCCCGGCCAGCTATGACAAATCACCGGATAAAAAAATATCCGGTAGTCTATCTGCTCCACGGTCATGGCGGAAATTATGCAGTCTATGTAAATCAGACCCGTCCCGAACTGCCTCAAGATGTCTCTCAAATGGAGTGCATCGCAGTCTGCCCGGATGGAGGCAAAAACAGCTGGTACTGGGACAGCCCTGCCGATCCCAAAAAATCGTTATGAAACCTTTCGTGGCTGAAGAGCTCGTCAAATACATAGACGAACACTACCGCACCATTGCCGACCGGACCGGACGTGCAATCACCGGATTCAGCATGGGTGGACATGGAGCATTGGGCTCGCATTCCGTCACCCAGAAACTTTCGGAGCCTGCGGATCAATGAGCGGAGGCGTCGATATTCGTCCTTTCCCCGATCAGTGGGATATGAAGCAGTGGCTCGGCGAATACTCTAAATACCCCAAAGTGTGGAACGACCACACCGTCATCACCCAACTCTATCGTCTGCGTCCTGAGCCACACGTACAGGAGGCCGTGGCAACGACTGGTTGATGAAATCTGCTGAAGGTCGTCCCGCCATCATCATCGACTGCGGAATCGACGATTTCTTTTATGATGTCAATGTAGCGTTGCATGAAGCCATGCAGCACAACAACATTGCACACACCTTCATCACACGCCCCGGTGTGCACACCACTCATACTGGCATTACGCCCTTCCTTTCCAACTGCTCTTTTCCACGAGTACTTCGAAAGAGAGGCTCAGCCCGAATAACCTGACACACATACGGTATTACAAAAAGCTGCCATTGGCAGCTTTTGTATTTTATATTGGATAGACAGTCTTCTTGTTCAAAATTCTTTTGATCCGCACAAAACCAAACACTTCTTACAAGCCCGTTAACCCGCCTGCTCCATGCTCACACTCTCCAAAAAATCCACCTCCTCAAATTATCAAACACCAACAAACTCTAATCACCAATCAAGCACGAGTCCGAACAAGGAACTGCTCTCAACTGTAAACGACAACTCGACAAGTTGGAGGTTAGGCAAGTCCCGACTATCACCTATATCCAATCCAAACAACTTTTTCACAAGAACCGGTCTTAGATTTGGATTGTTCATGCTGCTATGCACGATTTTTGACATTCTACTCTGCTACAGCATTTGTAACCAACAAGCCTAACAATCCCAATGCATCTGCACCCCGGGCCGCAACACATCAGGTCGATACCGTTACGATTTGGAGCCAGTCAATGCAAAAACCGATCAAAAATGTGGTGATTCTCCCAACAGAATACAATCCAAACACGCCACAAGATTGGCCCGTCGTTTATCTGCTGCACGGATTCCGAGGACGTTATGACACCTGGATTAACAAAACACAACCCGATCTGCCGGCAGCGGCATCACGCATGGGTGAGATCATCGTCTGCCCGGACGGCGGATTCAGCAGCTGGTATTGGGACAGCCCCATCGATTCGACAATGCGCTACGAGACTTACATTACACAAGAGTTGATCGCAGCCATTGACAGTCTATACCAGACCCGTCCCTCTCGCGAAGGGCGTGCTATCACCGGATACAGTATGGGCGGGCATGGCGCACTCTATCTTGCGCTGAGGCATACAAACATTTTCGGGGCATGTGGCTCAATGAGCGGAGGTATCGCATTGCTCCCCTTCCCAAAAAACTGGGACATTGAAAACGAATCGGGCCATACCAGGAAAACCCACTACGCTGGGAAGAGTACTCCGTCATGGGACAACTTTGGAGAGCCGTACCGTTCAATGATCACAGCCGTGAGGTGGCAGGACTACCCTCGGTCGATCCCTCATCGGAATTACAAGCCGGACAACTGGCCATATTCATCGACTGTGGTACCGAGGACTACTTTCTACAACGTAAACATGCGTCTCCATGAAGAGTTGCTCTATCGCAACGTCCCTCATGAATTCATCATCCGACCCGGACGTCACACTCACGAATACTGGAGACACGCCGTCGAATTTCACCTGCTCTTTTTTTCCGCGATTTTTTCAACCGGACAGCCAAACAAAATCAATAAGGCATGGCCATACGCAAATCGCAGGTGAAACAAGAATAAGCAAACAATCGTATATATTAGATAATAAACTTAAAAACATCGACAGCATGGCTGAGCATATCTTCACTCTCGAAGCTGAAGGAGACGAACGCATCTGGCGACAGATGAACGTTCCCCTCCACCTATACTCCTATTATGCTGAAGGAAACTCGTGCGGAGTCGTCAGCGCTGACAACGACACCAGCCATAAATCCGGTAAAAAAACTAAGCGTCTGCACTCCTAAACCGACTGCTGAGGCTGCTATCTGCCTATATGTTGTTCCGAGAGGTTTGCCCGAATCGGATCGTGTATCGGATTCACCTCCATTGAAATTAACCCTGCGTGTCCTCCGGGATGGTCAGGTAATCGATTCAATGAAGCGACAAGTCAATCAATTCGGTGGTGATCAATTGATCAATGTACGGTACAAATAATCGGCACACCTTTCCTGTCTTTTATCTGTGATGACACCATAGAGAACAGGGACCATTTAAAACAAACCAACCGCATGAATGGGAAGCAGAACTGAATGCGGGCTACCCAAGGCTGGAAGCACAGAGAGAATCTGCAAAGAATAAAATAAGGGAAACTAAGGGATAGGAAGCGACGGTTGCCCAATCAATAAAGACTCAATCAATAAAAAGGCAACGGCAGTGTAGTTATATCATACACTGCCGTTGCCTTTTATTGATTATCGTCGTTTACCTCCTGCCTCAAACCGCCGATACGATAACAAAAGGTATGAACTCCAATTTTATATACAGCATCTCATCAAACTCGCAAACGATCTGCAAACTTTTCTCGCTGCGGGTCATTTTGAATCTAACCTCGATTTCGCGAGTTTGACTCTTTATTAACGGGTCTTGAATTTACGAATACCCGTATTCCAGAACATGAACGAGAAAACATCCGTATCCTCATCAATTCTCTTTGAGGTGGGTTTACCCGCACCATGCCCCGCATCGGTCTCAATACGGATCAGGATCGGCTGATCACACGCCTGGGCCGCCTGCATCGTCGCCGCAAATTTGAATGAGTGAGCCGGAACCACCCGGTCATCATGATCTGCCGTAGTAATCATTGTGGCCGGATAGCATGTCCCCTTACGGATGTTGTGTAACGGCGAGTAAGCATACAAATACGGGAACTGATCCGCATTGTCGCTGCGACCATACTCAACAGCCCATCCCCATCCGCATGTGAAATATTGATACCGCAGCATATCCATAACACCTACTGCCGGTAAAGCCACAGCAAACAGATCAGGACGCTGCGTCATGCAGGCACCTACCAACAAACCTCCATTCGATCCGCCAGCAATTGCCAATTTATCCTTCGAGGTGTATCCTTCACGAATCAGATACTCTCCCGCTGCGATAAAGTCATCGAACACGTTCTGTTTATTGGCAAGCATACCGGCTTTATGCCACTCCTCACCATATTCACCGCCACCGCGCAAATTGGCCTGTGCATACACACCACCCTGCTCCATCAACAAAATATTCTCCGGTGAAAAGCCCGGCGTAATATTGATGTTGAATCCGCCGTAACCGTACAGATAAACCGGATTGGAACCATCCAGCTTAATATCCTTACGATGCACCAGAAACATCGATACCTGCGTACCATCTTTGCTCGGATAGAACACCTGCTCCGTAACAAACTGATCGGGATCGAATTTTACCTCCGGAGACTTAAATAACTCCGAAGTGCCTTTGGCCAAATCATAACGGTAGATTTGTGTCGGCATCGTGAAACTCGAATAGGAATAAAAGGTTTCCGTTGCCGAACGCTCTGCCTGCATGCCGCCCACTGCTCCGATACCAGGCAACTCTACGTCACGAATCTTCTCGCCGGTCATCGAATACTGGCTAACCCGACTCTGAGCCTTATCCAGCCAGAAGACCATCAGATTCTCGCCAGCAGTCACGGCACCTTCCATCAGACATTCACCTTCAGGCACCAACGTCGCAATCACCGGTTTCGTCCCGGTAAAATCAACCTGCAACAGCTGACCATTCAAGGCATGATCATTTGTATAGAAAATGGCCTTGCCATCACGACCCGACACCAACGTATAATCGTAAGCAAATCCCGGGAACAGCACCTGGAAGCCATTATTCGGAGCTGAAGTACGGACTACACCCGGAGTCTCAATCTTCTGGTAAAGTATCTCGGTACCGCTAGTTCCTTCAGTTGAGGTAACAAACAATAATTTTCCATCACGGCTCACTGAAGCGGACAAATAACGCAACGGATGCGCTGAATCGCTGTACACCAATTTATCTTCGGTCTGTTTCGTGCCCAATTTATGATAATAGATCTTCTGATCACGGTTCTGGCCCGACAACACCTTTTCGGATCGGGTTCATCGTATGCACTATAATAAAAACCGTCGCCACTCCAGGTCGCTCCCGAGAACTTCACCCAACGGATCACATCAGGCAACGTCCGGCCCGTTGCGGTCTCCATCACGCGAATCTCGACCCAGTCCGAACCCGAAGCCGCCGCAGCATAGGCCAAATAACGGTCATCCTTCGAAAACGACAGATCGACCAAAGCAACCGTACCCTGATCACTCAACGTATTGGGATCCAAGAAAACCTCAGGTGTTCCATCCAAACCCTTCTGTCGATACAAAATGCTCTGATTGCGCAAACCATCGTTCTCAAAAAAAGAAATAATAGTCCCCAATCTTTTGTGGCACCCCGTATTTCGGAAAATTCCACAACTCCGTAAGACGCTCCCGAACCTGATCCCGATAAGGAATCTGCGACAAATAATCCTGCGTAACCGCATTCTCGGCCTTCACCCATGCAGCGGTCTCATCCGAATTGTCATCCTCCATCCATCGATACGGATCGGCTACCTGCGTGCCAAAATAATCATCCACCGTGGAATCCATCCGCGCTACTGGATAAGCTTTCACTTCAATCTTTTTCATCCGATTCTGACATGCCGCCAATGTCAATGCCAATACCGGCAAAACAACGGCTAAATACTGTTTTTTTCATCTTTCAGGCTGAATTTGTGAACAGTTGGAACACTCCCTGCCTCAACAAAGATATAAATATTCACAGAAAGTTAATATATTTGTCTTACGGCAGAGATCCCGTTGAACTGCCGAAAATCCCAAAATTATGTACGAAGATCTGAGAAAAGAGGTGGAACTGGTTTGGGAAAACCACGACCACATCCGCACCGACCAGGCTAAACTCGCTATCCGCAAAATTATCAGCCTCGTCGATGAAGGTAAACTGCGCGTCTGCGAACCGCAGCAGGACGGATCATGGAAACTCAACGAATGGGTCAAAAAGGCCATCGTACTCTATTTCCCGATCCAACACATCGAGACCACCGAAGCCGGTCCGATGGAATACAACGATAAAATTCCCCTGAAAACTGGCTATGACCGCCTCGGCATCCGTGTCGTTCCCCCTGCCGTAGCTCGCTATGGCGCCTACATCGCACCGGGTGCAATCCTGATGCCCAGCTACGTCAATATCGGTGCCTATGTCGATAGCGGAACCCTCGTCGATACCTGGGCAACCGTAGGCTCCTGCGCCCAAATCGGCAAAAAAACGTGCACCTCAGTGGCGGTGTCGGGATCGGCGGCGTACTCGAACCGATTCGGGGGTGCGCCTGTCATCATCGAAGACGGCTGTTTCATCGGCAGCCGCTGTATCGTAGTCGAAGGCGTACATGTACATAAAGAGGCTGTCCTCGGCGCTGGCGTCACCATCACCGGTTCTACCAAGATCGTCGATGTTACCGGTCCAGAACCTGTCATTTATCATGGTGAGGTACCCGAACGTTCTGTCGTGATCCCCGGCACCATGCCTAAAAAAATTCCCGGCAGGCGAATATGGCGTACCTTGCGCGCTGATTATCGGAAAACGCAAAGCCTCAACAGATGCGAAAACCACACTGAACGACGCACTCCGCACATACAATATCGAAGTCTGATCGTTCTCTTATCATACATAAACGGGGCTCTCCTCACTCATCGTAGGAGAGACCCGTTTTTCGTTTTATTCTACTCTTTTACTTATTAAGATCTAATTGCTTTTTTACCGCGCTTTTCCAAATGTAGTTTCACAGAAGAAGGCAAAAGAGAATTATACGTGAGAGGAACAGCAGTGTATAACAGCACAAAAACGAAAAACTAAACCACAACTGCAAAGCGATCAAACAGAGAGATAATACAAAAGGTATTAAAGCAAAACGTGGGGTCTGAGCAAACAAAAAAGAAACTCCGTAAAATAGTATCTGAAAACTTGGGGAAGAAAGGTTTACGAAAGAGCGGTAAACATTGCGCAATGAATGATAACATAGTATCCCAACCTCATTCACCATTCATATCACCTTTATAATTTTACTTAAAATTAACAGTTGAGGTAAACAGCCTGAACGTTGCCTCTACTATCCACCCATCCAGGCCCCAACTATTTTACCAGAATTGAGTATTATTTACCTCGTTATCATACATAAAAGGGCTCCTAACAGGACTCACAAACCATCCAATTCAAAACCAACCTAACATTATTCCTACTATAAATTATCTACTACTATTTTAGCCGGTTCGACTTTACATTTCCCCATCGTCCCATTTAAGAAAAAAAAGAGTTTTGGGGTTATTTTGTTATTTTTGGCCCAAACGATGACCTGTTTTGTCCCCGGTTCATGGAAATCGCACTACATATCATGATGCTGTTAGGCGCCGTAGGCCTCTTCCTCTTCGGCATGAAGATGATGAGCGATACCCTACAGCGTGCCTCGGGACAAAGGCTCTACTCCCAATTAAACCGAGTCGCTGGCTCACCCCTGCGTGGAATCCTCCTGGCAACAACCACAACCGCCATCATACAGTCATCCAGCGCCATGACCGTCATGATTGTCGGACTAACCCACGCCGGCCTTTTAAACCTCGGTCAAGCCATCGGCATGATCATGGGTGCCAATATCGGCACCACTGCAACTGCCTGGCTCGTAGCACTATTTGGCATCCAACTGGATTTCAGCCTATTGGCTACGCCGCTGATTGCAGTATCCTTCCCCCTACTACTGGCCAAACGAAATCGGCTTCGCAACCTCGGATCCACACTGATCGGACTGGCACTCATCCTTTTAGCACTCCATCTGCTACGTGAAGCAACCGGTCATCTAATGGCTCAAGCCCCCGTCGAAAAACAACTTGCTCAACTCGACAACTATGGCTTTTGGAGCCCCCTGCTTTTCTTCCTGGCAGGAACCATCATGACCATAATCCTCCAATCCTCCAGCGCAACTACAGCTCTGGCAATCGTTCTCTGCAGCTCGGGGGCCATCTCCCTCGAAAATGCCATGGCCCTGATTCTGGGTGACAATCTCGGAACCACTGCCACCGCCAATATCGCAGCGATCATGACCAATGCCGCAGGTAAACGAGTCGCACTGGCCCATCTGTTGTTCAATCTGGTTTCCGTTTTATGGGCGCTGCCTTTACTCTCCCCATTACACAAGGTATAAACCAAATCATCATCTTGTGCGGAGAAAACTCTCCTCTAATTACAGGGACACCCTCAACTGCCATGGCATTGGCCCTGTTTCACACCTTACTCAATCTGATTACCACTATACTGCTGGCAGGGTTCATTCCCCAGGCTGCAAAACTTTGGAACAGCTAATCCCAAATAGAAGCAAAACATCCGGGAACAAACCAGATACAGATATTCCCACTCCTGCCGGAGAACTCGGACTTTTACAAACAACCTACAATTTTGCACAATCGATCCGTCGGGACAAAGAATTGCTCCAATCCTCAAAACCTATTTTAAGGAGAACAACGTCGATACTGCAAGTGCACTCGCTGCAGAGATATCCCTCCAGATTAACAATCGGGAAAATGAAAATCGCCTGCTGGACCGGCAATTGACCCAACTTGCAACAACATGAACTCAGCCCCAAAGGTCACCTCACATGGCAATGCATGAATCGGCTCATTATCCGTCAACAGACTGTTACCGATCTGTGCAAAACGGCCCTGCGTCTGATTCAACTCAAAAAGCAAGACAGGCTCTGGTTTACCCAACCCATGCGTAAAATTTTAGAGGAGCTGTTCGCCATTATCGACGAAAGTTACGATCTCACACGTTCACAACTGACAGTCACAACCCAAATCCCGCCCGAAACCATTGACCTGCAGAAAGCGCGATTGGATAAATTGGGAAAACAGTGGATACAAATCAAAACCGAACTCGAAACAACCTATTTAATTTCCAACAACCACTCCGACATTACCCAGCCAACCATTTTGATTTTTATTGAATTGGCTAATTGCATCTCTCAACTGACGGGCAATGCACTACAAATTGCCGAAGAGACCACAACCATTTCGTTTGTATAAGGGTTTATGCAGATTACAATTAATTTTCTTTCACGTGCTAAGCATTTTTTTGCTTTAAGCAAAGCATGAACAGCGACCTGGAGTGAATATAACAATATAAAAGTCAACAGATTAAAACTGTAGGGCATAACATATATTACAACATAAACTAATCAAAATGCTTCGATTGTAACAATCTATTCCAAACAATCTCCGTTTAATCAACAGATAAAATACCATCATAAAGAACTGCGAAGCAACTTTATTCGCTTCAGTTTTATCTTTGTAAAATCATCATTTATCGCAATAGTTTGCGAAAAATTACCCAACCAAACAAACACTCTACTCAGCAAACCATGAATCCAATGCTGGAACTGAAAGAAAAACTAACCGTATTCGCCCGCCAAAACGGAATCCAAATAGAACTGCTCGACCAAATCGATTCAACCAATAACCGGGCTGCTCAAAAATGTTATGGGGCAGGAGATGTCATCATTGCCGAAACCCAATCTGCCGGCAGAGGTCAACAGGGGAAACTCATGGAGCAGCCTTCCTGGGCAAAACCTGACCTTTTCTGTTGTCCTTCAACCCGATTTTCTACTGGCCGAGCGTCAATTCCGCATCTCCAAAACTGCAGCACTGGCCGTGGCAGATACCATCGCCGATACTGGCCTTACTCCATCGATCAAGTGGCCAAATGATATCTATATCGGCAATCGGAAAGCAACCGGCATTCTCATCGAAAACGACCTCTCAGGAGCCTATCTATGCCGCTCCGTGATCGGTATCGGACTGAATGTCAACCAAACCGACTTCGGCCCGACATTACCCAATCCCACTTCACTCGCCCATGAAGCCGGTCACACGTTCGATCGGGCCGAAATTTTCATCCGATTTTACCAACATCTGGCCAACCGATATCGGATGCTGGCAGAAGAGGAGACTTCAAACAAAAACGCCTCCCATATCGATACTGACTACCTGAACCGACTCTACCGACTCAACGAAGAGCATACCTTCATCGATGGACGTACCGGAGAACGTTTTATAGGTACAATTACCGGAATTCTTCCAGGAGGCGATCTCGAAGTCCGAATCGCCAATACCGGACAACTGCGAACCTTTCTTTTCAAAGAGATCGAATATGTCATCTGAGATGCCCTCAGATGCAAAAAATAACAGGCTCCACAAAAAAAATATGTGAATACTGTAACTTTGTGAAGCTGTCACCGTTGTAACGTTAACTTTGAGGATCAATGACCGTCGCGGAGTACGACAAATGTGTACATACGCTATCCGATAACCTCTATCGTTTTGCTCTCAAATCTTTACGCGATGAAGAGTTGGCAAAAGATATTGTTCAGGAGAGTTTTCTCAGACTCTGGGAAAAACCGTGAGGCTGTCCTCGACGGTAAAGAAAAGTCATACCTGTTCACAATCGCCTACCGGCTGATTATCGACCAGGCACGCTACAAAAAACGATACACCGGCGACGAACCTCTCCGCATCCGCCCCGATGACAAAAAGCCATACATACAGCGGAATCGCAGAAACCGTCCAACGCTATCTGGATCAACTGCCCGAAATTCAACGGACTCTGATCCTGCTCCGGGATTACGAAGGATACTCGTATCAGGAAATAGCCGAAATGACCTCACTGAGTATTGCTCAAGTGAAAGTTTACATATTTCGCGCGCGCGTAGCCTCAAGCAACAGCTTGGATCAATGGAGAACCTATTGTAATACAAAGCATAACGATTATACAAATGATCGACGAACAGAATTATGAACAGTGGGCGATGGATTACATCGAAGGAACTCTCGACGCCACCCGACGTCAAGAGTTTAACGCTTTTTAGCAAGTCATCCAGCCATTGCTGCACAAATCACCTCCCTGTGCGACGCAATGCCGGTACTTCCTCCCTCCGAGGTGACATTCCCCGATAAAAAACAGTTGTTGCGTGGCCGAGAGATTCGTTTAGCTCGCCGCCAGGACCGATTGCAACGATTCGGAGCCATGATGTCGGGAGCTGCCGCCGCCGCTGTGCTGTTTGGAGGAATGTTTCTGTTCAATCCCAACCGACCAGGAAAGGGACAGACCAAATGGCTGCCGAAGCCACTGCTGCCTACCCTGAAGGAGCCGAAGCTCTGGCTGAACGCATGACCGAAACAACGGAACAAGAAGCCGAAGTCAATGCTACACCGGCCATCCAGGATGAATTGGCAACCCAAACCCCAATTTTCAATGCCCCAGCCTAAACAGAGCGACACAAAACCAAACCAACAAAATTTCTCAACCGGCAGTCGAGTTATCGGTCATGCATCCAGACCAGAACAGCACCATTCAACCGGCTGAAAATTACATACAACAATCGGAGCAAAGACAAATTCTGAATTCATTGTCAACGCCTGTACAGTTGTACGCCGCTGCCCCTCAGGTAAATTTAGAACAAGTGGCTATCCAACCTTCACAGCGGACAGAGACGCGATCCATTGTAGCACAACGAATCGCTGCCAATCGTAAAGCGGCCTCCACTCATGACCGCGATAACAGCGAAAGCAATGATATACGATCCTCGGTTGAAACACTGCTTTCGACCATCAACGATGTAAGTCCGATTTCTCATTATCGTACCAGCGAAGAGGAGGGTATTACTATCGCCTCGTTTATCCATATCGGAAGAGATTGACAGTAATTGAATTACTTTACAAAAGCGACTGAAACCCAACGCAGCGCACACTTAGTGAAATCGATTCACCGCAAAATTTGATACAACAAAACGGCAGAGCCGATACCGTAATACAGATTGGGGAATCGTTACAAACATAGCCCCATTCAGAACCGACCAAATACATCATCCAGACCCCATCTCTTCACAAACAGAGATATAACCAACAGAACCAACATGAAACAGCCCCTGATCCTGACTTTGCTGATGATGGCTTCCATCTGCACCTCCATGGCACAGCAAATGGACAGGCCCAATATGAAACCTACGTCCTTTATCCAGCAAGAATCTTCTGATTCATCGATCGAACAGCCTTGCTTGATCGATCGTGATCTGCCTGCTCAACAAACAGCAGCATCAAGCGTTACTGAATCTCTGGGTATGGGGGGTTATCTGCGACATTGGACTCTCCTGTTCAATCCAATTTTTTCGAAAACATGCGCTCTGATGCTACTGTCAACACCCCTTTGGCAATCGGCAACAAGCCTCCAAAAGAAACAAAGTCAAGCAATATTGAACAACCTGAGCCACAAAAAAGAGATCCAAAATCCGTATCAGCCTTTTCAAAAACCCGAAGGAAAGAACAGACCAGACGTGTACTCTGGAGAGACGGACGTTGGGCCGGTATCGGCATTCATTACAGTGGCATGGTTACCAATTTGGGGAATTTCTCGCTTCCGGCCGGTGCTGAACGAATGACTCAAAGTGTCAAATCAATCGGCGTAACCCTCAACCCTGTCGATTTTATTTCTCGTCGGCAACCAGTCCTTCCGCTTGCTGACCGGACTGGGATTCGAACTGAACAACTTCCGCTTCGACCAGGATATCGCCCTGAAATATGAAAAACGGCGTTACCACCGTCGATGAACAATATCTTGCACAAGGCGTTAATCTCTCCAAATCGAAACTCTTTACCGCATACATGAACCTTCCGATATTGATCGAGTTCCAAACCGGTCGCAATCACAATTTCTCCATTAACGGCGGTGTCATCGGTGGTCTGCGTATCGGAGCCCATACCAAAATACAAGGGAAAAGTTCCATCATTGGCGGAACAGCCAAAGATCACAGCAGCTTCGGGTTGCGCAACTTCCATTATGGCTATACGCTCAACTTCGGTTACTCACACATCGGATTCAACCTGACCTATTATCACTCCCCGCTGTGGCGTAAAGGAGCTGGCCCGCAAGTACGTCAGGTCAATGCCGGTATTTCATTGGTATTTTAATCAATAGAGTATTCCATATAACCTGGTTGGCCACATAAAAATACAATGAGGAGCGCTCTTCGGGGCGCTCCTGTCACATTTATCCGCAAAATTGCTATCTTTGTAGCTATACAACAAATCCGCACAAATCCCGATAGCTATGGAATATGCTCCCACCCTTCGCGATTTTTGGTCCCGCCCCCAGCGAGGATCAGGTGAATGCGCTGCTCGACAACATACGGTTGTTGAGCCAAACCAACTGCCGCGAAGAGGTCTATCGACGATGCTTCAACTGCATCGACCTCACCTCATTGGGAGCTACCGATTCACGCCGTTCAATCACCGAATTCACAAAAAAGCCATCGACCTGCCCCGCATGTTCCCCAAAGCCGGGAGCGTAGCTTCGGTGTGTGTATGGCCCGTATTCGTGGAAACGGTTGGACTGGCTGCCGGAGATTCCAAATTGGCCATCACCAGCGTAGCAGGAGGATTTCCCTCCTCACAAACCTACTTAGAGGTGAAAAATGCTCGAAACCGCCATGGCTATCGAAAACGGTGCCGATGAAATCGATATCGTAATCAGTATCGGAGAGATGCTTGACGGCGAATATGACCTGATGGGCAATGAGATCGAAACTTTACGTGCCGAAGTGGGCGAAGATGCTGTACTGAAGGTAATTCTCGAAACAGGCACCCTCGCCAAACCCGAATTGATCCATCGCGCCGCCATGATCGCCATGGAAGCCGGAGCGGATTTTATCAAAACATCGACCGGCAAAAACGGTATTGCCGCAACACCGGAAGCCGCTGTGGTCATGTGCCTTGCCATTCGCCAATTCGCTGAAAAACCGGCAAAAAAAGTGGGTTTCAAAGCGGCAGGAGGTATCTCAACCGCTGAAAACGCCGTTCTGTATTACAGTATTGTCGAAGAGATCCCGGCCAAGAGTGGCTGAATCCGGACCGATTCCGAATCGGGGCCAGTTCGTTGGCCAACAATTTGCTGAGCGCTATCGAACAACGCCCAGTAAAATATTTCTAACCCGATTCCATTCCTTAAACATTGTTTGGTCATAAGCCAATACTTGTTGCGGGAGCCGAATCGACTCCTGTTCGCTTGTTATCGACTATCCTCTCACTTTCGAATGGAAACCCGATGCGATCTGATAATTTGATGAGACAAGGAGGGCTCCTCAGAAAGTCAATAAAGAATCAACACAAACAACCATATAAACAAAAAAATGAGTAAAATTACGATCAACGAAGCCGGTGCACTGCTGGTGCCCAACGAAGTAGAGATCCCCTTTATCGAAGGAGACGGAGTAGGTCCCGAAATCACGGCCGCTACCCAAAAGGTGGTTAATGCCGCTATCGAAAAAAGCATACAACGGACGACGACGAATCCTTTGGAAAGAGGTCCTGGCCGGAGGTAAAGCCTTCGAACAGACCGGCACCTGGCTGCCCGACGAGACCATGCAGGCCTTCCGCGACTATCGTGTCGGAATCAAAGGCCCGCTGACAACCCCAGTCGGAGGCGGTATCCGTTCGTTGAACGTCGCTCTGCGTCAGGAACTCGACCTCTATGTCTGCCTGCGTCCCGTACGCTGGTTCCGGGGTGTGGTCTCTCCCGTAAAAGAGCCCCAAAAGGTCGATATGCACATCTTCCGCGAAAACACTGAAGATATCTATGCCGGTATCGAGTGGATGACCGGAACTCCCGAAGCCGAAAAATTCCTCCGCTTTTCACCGAAGAGATGGGAGTAAAAAGGTACGTTTCCCGCAAAGCTCCTCATTTGGTGTAAAACCCGTTTCACGCGAAGGTTCGCAACGATTGGTGCGTTCCGCTCTCGAATATGCCATCGCCCGCCATCTGCCATCGGTTACCCTCGTACACAAAGGCAACATCATGAAATTTACCGAAGGCGGCTTTAAAAATTGGGGATATGACCTGGCCGAGACCGAATTTGCCGATAAAACCTTCACCACACGCCAATACGACGCCATCAAAAAGAGCAGGGAGCCGCAGCTGCAGATCAGGCCATGCAAGCAGCTAAACAGGCCGGCAAGGTGATCGTTAAAGATGTGATTGCGGACGCCTTCCTGCAGAATACGCTGCTGATCCCCGAAGAGTATTCGGTCATCGCCACCCTGAACCTCAACGGTGACTACATTTCCGACCAACTGGCAGCCATGGTGGGTGGTATCGGTATCGCACCCGGTGCCAACATCAACTACCGCACCGGACACGCCATCTTCGAAGCCACACACGGCACAGCGCCTAATATTGCCGGCAAAAACGTGGTTAACCCGTCGTCATTGCTTCTTTCGGCTGTCATGATGCTCGAATACCTCGGCTGGAACGAAGCGGCAACTCTGATCACCGCCGCTATGGAAAACTCCTTCGAAGCAGGACGTGCAACCGGTGATTTGGCCCGATTTATGCCGCAAGGTACTGCACTCTCTACATCCGAATTCGGAGAAGAGCTGCTCAAGAGACTTTACTTCCACAAACGGATTCCGGCGCTACTGCAGGTCATCGGTATTCAAGAAAAGTCTCTGCCTTCAAGGGCACTACGTTAAAAGGGAGAGTAAATAAAGGTTGAACGATTCGAGATCTCACGAGCCGATAGATTCAATTAGCTTTAGAAAGCTATTGTAAACACCTTTCAACAGGAAAAGCTCGGATAGATCTACAGAGGCTGCTTGGAGTTTCGATATGAGGCTCCTATTGGAACTCCAACGGTCTCCACAATACACAATAAGGCCATTATAGAAACCGTCAGCCGTCCATTACTGCCCAGCCAAAAAGTAGGAAACTTTAACGATTTGTTTAAATTTATCCTATTTTTTCATTATCTTGGCCCTCCAGGTCCTGAAAATAGGCCTCAAACATGCTGACAAGGGCGTAGTAAGATTGCTTCTCACTTCTACACCCGATACGTTTCAGCCTCCCCCGACTACCGGGAGAGGCACCCCCCTGCCGCCCAATCCGGATCAGGTGACACCATCCGAATGCGGCGAAACCAGATATCAAACACAAACATAACAGGGATCATGAAAAAGAGTACATCATCTACAAGCTCTCTGAATCAATCAAGAGCACCAGCCACATCGACAACGAACTCTTCACCAAATATAACGTCAAACGCGGTTTGCGCAACGAAGACCACTCGGGTGTATTGGTCGGCCTAACCAAAATCGGTGACGAAGTCGGCTATGAGCGCCTGCCCGAAGGTGGCCTCAAAGCCATCCCAGGCCGTCTGCTCTATCGTGGTATTGACGTCAATGATCTCGTAAAAGGTATCCATGCCGAAAAACGCTTCGGGATTCGAAGAGGCCGCCTTCCTGCTGCTGTCAGGATACCTGCCTAACCGCGAAGAGCTCGAGACCTTCCAGGCCCTGATTCATGCCTTCATGCCGCTGGGCCAAAAAGACCAAAATGAACATCCTCGACCTTGAGGGCTCAAATGTCATGAACATTCTGGCCCGCAGCGTATTGGAGATGTACACTTTCGATGAGAATCCGGATGACACCTCACGCGACAACCTGATGCGCCAGTCGATCGATCTGATCGCCAAATTCCCGACCATCATCGCCTACGCATACAACATCATGCGCCACAGCCACGGAAAGACCCTCCACGTCCGTCACCCCAAAGACGAATACTCATTCGCCGAAAACTTCCTCTACATGCTCAAAGGCGAATTCACCGATCTGGAGGCCCGCACGCTCGACCGCGCACTGATCCTGCACGCTGAACACGGTGGTGGTAACAACTCAACCTTTACCGTACGTGTTACCAGCTCATCGGGAACCGACACCTACTCTTCGATTGCAGCTGCAATCGGCTCTCTTAAAGGCCCGCTGCATGGTGGCGCAAACCTCGCAGTTATGCAGATGTTCAAACACCTCAAAGAGAACATCCGCCACTGGGACAGTGTCGAGGAGATCGACGACTACCTGAACCGGATGCTCCGCAAAGAGGCCTATGACCACACTGGTTTGATCTATGGCATCGGACATGCCGTTTACACCATTTCTGACCCGCGCGCCCTGCTGCTCAAAGAGATGGCACGTGATCTGGCCAAAGAGAAAGAGCGCGAAGATGAATTCGCATTCCTCGAACTGCTCGAGGAACGTGCGATTGAAAACTTCATGAACTTCAAAGGAAACAAAGTGAACAAACGGGTCTGCGCAAACGTGGACTTCTACTCAGGGTTTGTATACGATATGATCGGACTGCCCGGACAAGTCTTTACCCCCGCTGTTCGCCATGAGCCGTATCACCGGTTGGACCGCTCACCGTATCGAAGAGCTCAACTTCGACAGCAAGCGTATTATCCGCCCGGCATACAAAAATGTTGCCGAAGAGCGTCCATTTGTTCCCATGAAAGACCGGTAGATCAATAGACACAACATCTTAATTCCCTTTCAGACAGCTCCTCAAAACAGGAGCTGTTCTGTTTTTATAAACATTTCGACTCTTCCGACCTTGTTTTATACACCGTTTTGCAGTTTTTACCGGAAATACAACCGCATATCGGTGCACATGACTAACTTCGCAGCGATTTTTAGCCGAAAAAAGACCATGTCCTCACAGCGGGATTATACCTCATATGCCCCTTTGATCACACTGCTCGTCGTAGCTGTGCTGATCGGGCTGTCATTTCTGCCCCGGTTTAAAGTGGGCGGCGTAACCATCAAACGCACCAACATCATCTCAGATCTGATCCAACAAGAGGAGGATCCCGAATTGTTGGAGGCCGATCCCTATTTCGACTCGACCTTCCTCAACGAGGCTGCCGCCATGAAAGTGATCGATTCGGCAACCCGTAATGCCAATTACGACACCCTCAACCTGCCGGATCTGGCCTCAGAAGAGTGGCAAATCTCTACGTCACAAGAGGAGGATGAACAGAATAATTTGTTGTTGTCATCTCCCTCCAAACGCACAAAGCCAACGTTGCTATCGAATGTTTCAGCGATGAGGCTATGGAACGGATCAATGAGGCCCTCAACAAAAAAACGGGCACCCAGTACGGATCGCTGTTTTGGGTGACTCATTTATTGAAGGAGATATTTTTACCGCCGATCTGCGTGAACAACTGCAAGATCTCCGAGGAGGTCGAGGTGTCGGATTTGTTCCTTTCGCTACACCGATGTCCAAATTCCGGGCTTCTGTCCTGCACAATTACTCCAACTGGAATATCTATAACATCCGCGACAAGGCAGAGATTCCAGCCGAATACAAAAAAGTTTCTTTGTCTCCGGCATGGTCTGTGTTCCGGACGAGGGGCTACCACACGACTGGAGGGAGTCACTTTCCGCAAACATCTGAACCAAGCCGATGCGGCCCGTTTGATCTTTATCAACCGAAACAACACCCGTATTAACGTTGTGGTCAATGATTCGGTCAGTCGTATTTTCACCCCGGAATCAAGCGACCACATCCAACAGATTGTCATCAAAGCTCCGATTCACAGTATTAAAGTTACGCTGACCCACACACAAGGATTCACCGGATACGGAATCGTTCTGGAAGGTAGAGGCGGAGTAAGCGTGGACAACTACTCTATCCGAGGCAACAGTGGTATGGCCCTGTTCGAAACCAACAGTTTCGTCAATCAACAGATCAACCGGATGCGCGGATATGACCTAGTGGTTCTCCAGTATGGCCTCAACGTTATGACTGCAGAGGTACTCTCCTACAACTCATACGCCAAAACCCTTGCACATATTATCCGCTATACACAGCAATGTTTCCGGGTGCCAGCATTCTGGTCATGAGTGTAGGTGACCGAAGCAAAATGCAAAATGGACAGTTCATCACGATGCCTTCCGTACACGGGATGATCAAGGCTCAACGCAAGGCAGCCGAGGCGACCGGAGTCGCATTTTGGAACACTTTTGAAGCCATGGGCG
>VOFD01002699.1_pt1 | contig 24549 bp, 31 predicted proteins | sample 5384101 | NCBI WGS metagenome assembly VOFD01 (sample SAMN12384723, study PRJNA508395) | human gut metagenome | isolation source: healthy gut C | host: Homo sapiens
CCGCTGGAGGAGATCCGGCAGATGCAGCACGGCGCCTACACCGTGGGGGGGACGGTATGCGCCGCCATCTGGTGTCCCTGGAGCGGGAGCGGCAGAATCTGGAAGCGGCCATCCGCTTCTGCGGGACGCTCACAGACCGCAGGGAGCGGCTGGAGGAGCTGGACGCCCAGTCCCTGCTGGATCGGATGGCCCAGATGGAACAGGAGGGAACGACCTTTATGAACAAGCAGAAGCAGGACACCAGGCGCCGCCGCTTCGTGGCGCCCATCGTGGTCGCCATCGTCATGTCAGTCCTGATGGCGGGGCTGATCTGGCTCTTCCTCTGGGCCTTCGAGGTGGATCCGGCCGGTGCGCCGCCCCTGCCGGTGCTGGCGCTCTTTGTGGCCATCCCGGCGGCAGTGGTGGTCGGTGTGGTCATCGCCCTGGTCCAGCGTGTCCGGGAGATTGAGCGGGGAGAGGAAGACGATGCGCGGAACTACTGAGCGGCGGGATTGCCGACAAGCAGCGGTGTCCGCCGCAGGGACGGCCGTATGGCTGCTGGCTGCGGCCGCGGTATTGCTGTGGGTGCGGCAGGCCTTTTTTCCCCAGCGGTGCGGCATCCGTTCTGCTGGCGGTTCTGGCCGCTGTCCAGGCAGCAGGGCTGATCCCGCTGGGGCTGGCCCTGCGGGACCGCTTGAAAGAGATCAAAGGAGGAGAATTATATGAAGCTCGTCAGTATTGAGACCATTCCCGGCCAGGAATTTGAGGCCCTGGACATCGTGCGGGGCACGGTGGTATACAGCAAAAACTTCGGCCGTGATTTCATGGCCGGCATGAAAACCCTGGTGGGCGGTGAGATCGTGGGATACACCGAGATGCTCAACGAAGCCCGCCAGATTGCCACCAAGCGCATGGTGGACGAAGCGGAGGCTCTGGGCGCCGACGCAGTGGTAGGCCTGCGGTATGCCTCTGCCTCCGTGATGCAGGGGGCGGCGGAGGTCATTGCCTACGGAACGGCTGTAAAGTTCAAATGATGCACGTCACCTTTCTGGACCACAGCGGCTTTCTGGTGGAGCTGCCCTCTCTGGCTGCTTTTTGACTGGTGGAAGGGGGACCTGCCCCCCCTGCCATCAGGCCCCCTGCTGGTCTTTGCCAGCCATCGCCATCCAGACCACTTTGATCCCCGGATTTTTGCTCTGGATGACGGGCAGCGGGATGTCCGATTCCTTCTTGGCAAGGGCATCCATCTGACAGACCGGAACCGGAAGAAATGGGGACTCTCGGAAAAAGCCGCCGCGGACTGCCGGGTGCTTTCCGGCGGGGAGAGCGCCTCTCCCCTGCCCGGCGTCACCGTGGAGGCACTGCCCTCCACCGACGAGGGCGTGGCCTTTCTGGTGACGGCGGAAGGCCGGACGGTCTTTCATGCCGGGGATCTGAACTGGTGGCACTGGGAGGGCGAGGACCCCGCCTGGAACCGGAACATGGAGGCGGACTTCCGGCGGTATGCGGAGCCTCTCCGGGGCCGGAGGATCGATCTGGCCATGCTGCCCCTGGATCCCCCGGCTGGGGGAGGACGGCTTCCGGGGCCCCCAGTACTTCCTGGAGCTGGCGGACATCCGCCGCTTTCTGCCCATGCACCAGTGGGGAAATTTTAACTTTACAAATCAATTCCTGTCATGCTATACTTCTTTCACATCCCGAACTGTGTACGTTAACAGAGTCGGTCAAGTCTTTACATTTGAGGAGGAAGCGGACACATGAAGATCGATGGCAATGAACTTGCAATTGAGCAAAACGAGCTGGACCGGGAGGGCCGCCATACGGAAGCCATGGCCATCAAGCGGGAATTTCTGAAGCAGGTGCGGGAGAGCGGTGACCACTGCCCCTGCAAGCAGGCCTGCCCCCACCACGGCAACTGCTTTGAGTGCGTGACGCTGCACCGTGGTCATCGGGATCACTTGCCCATGTGTATGTGGGATATGGTGAATGAACGGCTCCATAAGCTCTCCCGATTGACAGAGGGGACCCTGCGGTCCTATGAGGGAGGCGCACCGCTGAGGAAGCTCCAAAAAGCGCCCGTGCCAATCGGCACGGGCGCTCTCCCTTCATCTGTCTTCAATCTGCAAGGATCAGGCAGCTGGCCGCTCTCCATCAGGGCTCGCCAGCTCCAGCTCACGAAGTCCGTGTCCTCACCGGCGGCACTGACCGCCGCCTTCCAGCGCGGGGATCTGGTCAACCGTGGTGACGGCGTAGACTCGGTCCACCAGGGGCGATATCCGAGAGTACCAGGCCGGCAGTGTCGTCGGCGCCGGAGGTGATGACGCTCCGGCGGCAGCTCAATGGAGACAGCCACACCATACGCTGCCAGCGGCGCGCAGCTCCTCCAGGAACAGCCGGATGCTCGCCCGGTCCGGCGCCGTTGTAGTCGATCTTGTCCAGCTTGCCCCTCCGTGGGGGATAGCCCCCATCCGTTCAGCAAGGATTTCGTCAAACCCCTGTTGGCCGCACTCTCCGCCGCCAGGCCGCCCAGATACTGCCTGGCCCGCCGGCTTGCTGGGATCCAGCCAGTTTCCGTTGTTCCCGTCGTAGAAAATATATCCGCCGGTATTTTTCAGTCCCATGCCCTCCACGTCCGCGCGGGCGGCAATGGGGTCCAGGAAGCAGCTCATCCGGCCGATGGAGTGGTAACTGCTTTCCGTCACCTCCGCCAGAGCCGCCGCCGTGTCCTCCGCCGTGCTCACGGTGCCGGCCGCGGCGCCAGTGGCAGCAAAGTAGATGTGTCCGGTGCTGTCTTTCAGCGTGACGGCAGCAGCGTTATAGGCGGGAGCAGACATCACAGACGCCGGTTCGGCGGGCGGCTCCCAGCCTGGGGGCATCTTTCCTCCCAGCCCATGGCCTGGGTCATCGGCGCGGCGAAAAGCCCACCGCCGCCAGGATGATGAGCACCAGCAGCACTGCCAGCGCAGAGCCTTGTGGTAGCTTGCCTCCATGTCTTTCACCTTTTCCTGGAATGGTCAGGGCTGGATGGCTGAGCTTGTTCACGCGCCGCTCATGCCGGCCACCCTCAAAGTCCGTGGAGAGGAACACCTCCACCATCCGCTCCGCCAGGTTCTTACCGGTGAACCCGCGCCAATGGCCAGCATATTGGCTGGCGTCGTTGTGGCGGCGGGTCATCTCCGCCTCCAGGGAGTCGGCACAGTGGGCGCAGCGGATGCCCTTCACCTTGTTGGCCGTGATGGAGATGCCGATGCCGGTGGTGCAGATAACGATGCCCCGCTCATACTGGCCGGAGGCCACAGCCCGGGCCGCTGCCTCGCCGAAGTCAGGGTAGTCGCAGCTGTCCGTCGAGTAGCAGCCGAAGTCCTTGTACTCGTGGCCCAGCTTCTCCAGAAGTTGGATGATGTCGCATTTCAGCGCGTAGCCGCCGTGATCGGAACCCAGAGCGATTTTCATGGTGATCGTTCTCCTTTTCAAATCAAGTCATCCCATTCGGAGAGGAATGGGGCTGGAATGGATTTATTATAGCCAGTTTTCCCCTGAAAAGCAAATCACAATTCATGCCACACCGGTTTCCCCTGGCCGGAAGGCGGCAAAACGGCGGAATCCGCAGGCCCGCAGCAGCGCCTGCCCCTCCCGGACGGCACAGCCCACAAACCCCGGCGTGTGGGCATCCGTCCCCAGGGTGACGATCTCGCCGCCCAGGGAGCGGTACAGCCGCAGCCACTTTTCGTCCGGCAGCGGGGTGTTGCCCCGGTTGGTGTTGAGCTCGATCCCGATGCCCTTGGGGATGATGAGGCGGAAGATCTCCGCGATCTCCTCCTCGAACCCGTCGAAGCTGACATGCATCCCCCGGTTCTCGTTCAAATACCGCAGGGGCAGCGTCAGATGGCCCAGTACCTGGAATCGCCCCCACTCCGCGAGCTTCCGCACCTGGCCCAGGTAGTCGGCAAGGCAGTCCCGCGCTTCCTGTTCATCCCGCGGGGTAAGGAAATACAGGTCCCGGCCCTCCATCTTCTCCGACAGGGTGTGGATGGAGCCGATGAGAAAGTCCAGCGGCGGGGCCTCCGCCAGCATGGACTCCATCCGCCTGATGCCCCACACGGCGTCTCCCAGCTCCGCGCCCAGGCGCAACGTGATCCGGTCCCCCACCGCCGTCCGGGCGGCGCGGAACTCCGCAATCATGGGATCCCAGTCATAGGCCCCCCGGGGTTCGGTGGTGCCGAACCGGATGGGCTCCACATGGTCTGTGAAGCACAGCTCCTGAAAGCCCAGCCGGATGGCCGCCTCCGCCAGCTCCGTCATGGAGGCGGAGGCGTCCGGTGAGATGCGGGAGTGGACGTGGTAGTCGGCTAAATACATACGTGCCTCACTTCTTGAATTTTTTGAAAAACTTCTTTTGCTCCTCGTAATTGTTGTCGCCCATGGTCTCGGCAAACTTCTTGAGCGCTTCTTTCTGCTCCTTGTTCAGATTTGTGGGGCGTTTCAATGTAGACCGTAACATACTGGTCGCCCCGTCCCCGTCCATTGAGGGCGGGAATGCCCTTGCCCTTGAGGCGGAACGTGGTGCCGGGCTGGGTGCCCTCCGGCAGGGTGTATTTCACCTTGCCGTCGATGGTGGGGATCTCCAGCTCCGCGCCCAGAACCGCCTGGGCGAAGGTGATGGGCGCCTCGCACAAAACGGAGGTGCCCTCCCGGCGGAACAGCTCATGGAGGCCGGACAGTAATGGTAATCAGCAGGTCGCCGGCGGGACCGCCGTTCTTTCCGGCGTGGCCCTGGCCCCGAATGGAGATGGTCTGACCGTTGTCGATGCCGGCGGGAATGCTGGCCTGGATGGTCTTTTTCTTGCGCACCATGACCGGAGCCTGGCAGGTGCTTGCAGGGGCTGAATGGATGATCCGCCGGTGCCGCCGCAGCGGTCGCAGGGGTGTGGTGGCGAACACGCCCATGGGCGTCTGCCGCCGCACCTGAACGGTACCCGTGCCGTGGCAGTCCGGGCATACCTCCGGCGAGGTGCCGGGGGCGCAGCCGTTGCCGTGGCAGGTCCTCGCAGGTCTCCATACGCGATCGTGATGCCTTTTCTTGCAGCCGCGGCCTCCTCGAAGCTGATGGCCACGGACATCGGATCTCTCGCCCCGCTGGGGGCGTTCGGGTTTGCGCGGCGCGCGCCGCCCCCGCCGAATCCGCCGAAAAAGCTGTTGAAAATATCGCCGAAATCAATGTCGCCGGTGAACGGGCTGCCGCCCGCGCCGGCGCCGAAGTTCGGGTCCACGCCGGCGTGGCCGTACTGGTCGTACCGGGCTCGCTTCTCGGCGTCGGACAGGACCTCGTACGCCTCGTTGAGCTCCTTGAACCTGGCCTCGGCCTCCTTGTCGCCGGGATGGAGGTCCGGGTGGTACTGCTTGGCCAGCTTGCGGTAGGCCTTCTTGATCTCGTCGTCCGAAGCTCCCCGGGACACGCCCAGCACCTCATAATAATCCCGTTTCTGTTCTGCCAAGTAAACCACCAACTTTTCCATTGGGAAAAACCCGGATCCCGCGCGGGAAACGCCTTTCGGGAACGCGTCCCTTCCACGGCAAGGCCGCGAATGCCGATAGGCGGGCACGGCCAAAAGCGGACCCGCGCAGGCCGCTTTTGATCACGGGATTTGGAACCGGGAGCGGCTGCCCGCCCCCGAATTTGCGCGAATCACGGCGCTGCCGTGTGAAACGGCTCCGCCTTATTTCTGATCGCCGTCGACCTCTCTGTACTCGGCGTCGTAAACGTTGCCCTGCTGCGAGCCGTCGCCGGTGCCGCCCTGCTGCGGGCCGCCCTGCGGCCCCTGGGGGTTGGCCTGCTGATAGAGCTTCTCGCTGACAGCGTAGAAGGCCTGGGTCAACTCCTCGGTAGCGGTCTTGATGGCGGCGGTATCCGGGCCTTCAGAACCTCCTTCAGCTTGTCGATCCGGCCTGGACCTTGTTCTTATCGGCCGCGTCCATCTTGTCGCCGTTCTCGTTGAGTGAGCTTCTCAACTCTGGTAGACCATCTGGTCGGCAGCGTTGTTCTTCTCCTCGACCTCCTCGCGGCGCTTCTTGTCCTCGGCCGCGAACTTCTCGGCCTCCTTGACAGCCTTATCGATATCCTCCTTGCTCATGTTGGAGCTGGAGGTGATGGTAATGTGCTGCTCCTTGCCGGTGCCGAGGTCCTTCGCGGAGACGTTCACGATGCCGTTGGCGTCGATGTCGAACGTAACCTCAATCTGCGGAATGCCGCGCGGAGCCGGGGCGATGCCGTCGAGCTGGAACAGCCCGAGGCTGCTTGTTGTCGCGGGCGAACTCGCGCTCGCCCTGCAGCACGTTGACCTCAACCTGGGTCTGGCCGTCCGCGGCGGTGGAGAAGATCTGGCTCTTCTTGGTCGGGATGGTGGTGTTGCGCTCGATGACCTTGGTGAACACGCCGCCCAGCGTCTCAACGCCGAGGGACAGAGGCGTAACGTCGAGCAGCAGCAGCCCCTCGACCTCGCCGCCGAGCACGCCCGCCTGGAGCCGCGCCGATGGCGACGCACTCATCCGGGTTGATGCCCTTGAAGGGCTCCTTGCCATGAAGCTCTTGACGGCCTCCTGCACGGCCGGGATACTCGAGGAACCGCCGACGAGCAGCACCTTGCTGATGTCGGACGGATTCAGGCCGGCGTCGGAGAGCGCCTGACGCACCGGGCCCATCGTGCTCTCACGAGGTCGCCGGTCAGCTCGTTGAACTTGGCGCGGGTCAGCGTCAGGTCCAGATGCTTCGGGCCGGTGGCGTCGGCGGTGATGAACGGCAGGTTAATGGAAGCTGTGGTCATGCCGGAGAGCTCAATCTTCGCCTTCTCGGCGGCCTCTTTGAGGCGCTGCATGGCCATACGGTCGGAGGACAGGTCGATGCCCGTCTCGCTCTTGAAGGAGGAGACCATCCAGTCCATGATGCGCTTGTCGAAGTCGTCGCCGCCGAGGCGGTTGTTGCCGGCCGTGGCGAGAACCTCCTGGACGCCGTCGCCCATCTCGATGATGGAGACGTCGAACGTGCCGCCGCCGAGGTCGTAGACCATGATCTTCTGCTCCTCGCCCTTGTCGATGCCGTAGGAGAGAGCCGCGGCCGTCGGCTCGTTGATGATGCGCTTGACGTCGAGGCCCGCGATCTTGCCCGCGTCCTTCGTCGCCTGGCGCTGTGCGTCGGTGAAATATGCCGGAACGGTGATGACGGCGCTCGTCACGGTCTCGCCGAGGTAAGCCTCCGCGTCCGCCTTGAGCTTCTGCAGGATCATCGCGGAGATCTCCTGCGGCGTGTAGCTGTGGCCGTCGATCTGTACTTTGTAGTTGGAGCCCATCTCTCTCTTAATCGAGGAGATCGTGCGTTCCGGGTTCGTGATGGCCTGGCGCTTTGCCACCTGGCCCACCATACGCTCGCCGGTCTTGGAGAACGCCACCACGGAGGGCGTGGTGCGGGCGCCCTCGGCGTTGGCGATGACGACGGGCTCGCCGCCCTCGATCACCGCAACGCAGGAATTTGTCGTACCAAGGTCAATACCAATTGTCTTTGCCATAATTTATTACCTCCACATTCCCTTTTTCGATGTTTGTTCTGTAGGAAAATCTATCTTGAAAAGCGGCGTTCCGCTTGATTGACGAAGGAATCAGTTTGCCACCTGCACCATGGCGTGCCGTACGACCTTGTCGCCGATGCGGTAGCCCTTCTGGAACACCTGGGAGACGACGTTCTCCCCGAGGCCCTCGGCCTCGATGTGCGAGACGGCGTTGTGGATGGCCGGGTCGAACGCGTCGCCCTCGGCTCCCATCTCGGTCACGTTCAGCTTGCGGAACGCGGCCTGCATCTCGTTCATCACCATCTCGACGCCCTTTCTCAGGTCCTCGACGGTGCAGTCCTTCTGCGCGAGCGCACGCTCGAGGTTGTCGGCGACCACGAGAAGCTCGGTCACCGCGTCGGCGGTTGCGTCGGCATAGATGGCCTTTTTCTCTCTGTCGCTGCGCTTGCGGAAGTTATCATACTCAGCGGCGGTGCGCAGCAGCTGATCCTTAAGCTTCTGCGACTCGGCAATGGCCTCGTCAAGCTTTTTCTGCCACTCGTCCTCAACCTTCTTTTTGCTCTTCGTGTCGTCCGCCTCCTGCTGTTCGCCGGCGGACGCTTCCGCCTGCTCTACGTTTTCCGCCGTGACGTCTTCGTCCGGCTGTACGGCTTTGTTTTCCTCTTCGACTGCCACGCTGCCAACCCCTTTCTATCCTGTTCGGGCTCAGCTCTGCTGATCCAGCAGATCCGTCAGCATACTGCCGACTCGATCCGCCAGATATTCCAGGCTGGCCACCAGCTTTCCGTAGTTCATCCTCGTGGGACCGATGACCGCAATCGCGCCCGCGTCCCGGCCGTTGATGCTGTAGCGGCAGGCCACGACGCTCGAGTTTGCAAGCTCGGGACGTCTCGTCTCCTGCCCGATGAGCACCCGCGTGCCGCCCGGCTGCAGAATCAGCCTCGTAAGCTCCTCCTCCCTGGAGAGGAAGTCGATCACCCGCCGCGCGCCGCTGCCCTCGAACTCCGGACAGAACAGAAGATTCATCTGTCCGTTCAAGCACACATCGGCCTCGAGTGCTTCCTGCGCGGCGGCAAGCACCGCCATCAGCGCGGAGCTCATCAGAATCGCCATCTCACCGAGAGAGGCGGCCAGACTCTGAATGAACGCCGGGGTAATGTCCTCGATCGGTCTTCCCGCCATGCGCTCGTTCACCGTGCGGAAGAACACGCGCAGGATATCGGGCGTCAGATCGTAGTCGCAGCGGAACACCCGCGTTTTCATCGTCCCCGTGGACGTAATCAGGACGACCATCGCCGTGCGGCGGCTCGTCTGCACGAACTGTACCGCCCGGATGGCCGCTCCCTGTCCGCCCGCTGACGTGGAAACTGCCGCGAACCGCGTCATACCGGCCAGCAGCCGGGAGACGCCTTCGAGCAGCTTCTGCGGATCGTACGCGTTCGAGAGCAGCAGGCTGTCGATGGTCCCGCGTTCCTCCGGCGTGAGCGGCCTGCGCTTCATCAGACGGTCGACGTATACGCGGTAGCCCTTCTGGGAAGGGATGCGTCCCGCCGACGTATGCGGCTGCAGAAGCAGACCCTGCTCCGCGAGCTCGCTCATCTCGTTGCGCACCGTTGCCGGAGACACGGTAAAATTAAGGCTGTCGCAGAGCATCTTCGAGCCCACAGGCTCGCCGGTCGCGATATAATGCTCCACCACAGCGGCCAGTATCTTTTGCTGCCGGTTGCTCAGCTCCAACCCCGTTCACCTCTTTTCGTTTTAGCACTCTTTAAATGTGAGTGCTAATTCTGATTATTAATTTACCATTACTCTCCCCCAATGTCAAGATTCTATTTGTAAACTAATTGTGAACCTGCAAGCCGCGGCACATCCGCGGCTTGCGTCTGAAACATCCGTTTGCGGTGCGGGGCACCGGAAACGGACGTTTCAGCGGCTGCGTGCTTTTTTTTCTGCGCGGTTTTTGTAGAGCGGTTGTGAACCTGCAAGCCGCGTCCGTGCCCGCGGCTTGCGTCTGAAACATCCGTTTGCGGTGCGGGGCACCGGAAACGGACGTTTCAGCGGCTGCGTGCTTCTTTTTCTGCGCGGTTTTGTAGAGCGGTTGTGAACCTGCAAGCCGCGTGCACATCCGCGGCTTGCGTCTGAAACGTCCGTTTGCGGTGCGGGGCACCGGAAACGGACGTTTCAGCAGCTGCGTGCTTCTTTTTTCTGCGCGGGTTTGGCAGGAACCTGCAGCGGCCCGGAGGGGCGCTTTTCCTTCCCCCCGCGCATTGGCGCCGCTTGAATGACAGCAGCCGAAACTGCGCTTTAGCCGAAACAAAATGTGCGAAGAATATAAGAAAAGCCGGCAGGTCCCTGTCGGAACCTGTCGGCTGTGGCACCCCCGGCGAGAATCGAACTCACAACTAACCCTTAGGAGGGGTTTGTTATATCCATTTAACTACGGAGGCAACTATTCTCCTTTGCCGCCCGGCGCTCTTTTTCCCATAAAACGAGGCCATCGCTGTCCACACGGCGGCAAAAGCAAAGGAAAGCGCAGTACAGGACTGCGCTTTCCTTATTATAAAAGCTTTTCCGTATAAAGTCAATGTGAAAATCAAAACCGGAGCGGGCAAAGAAGGGCCGCCCTCGCGGGAAAGCCGGATGCTTCAGCCGACCTGCAGATGCTGCAGGATGTAGGGCAGAACCTGCTTCGGCTCCATCTGCAAAGCGACGGCAAATTCGTCGTAGAGGAGACGCTCGGCCTCCTTGAGGAAATGCTCGTCCACGAGATAAAGGCGCTTGCCGCGGGCCTCCTGCTCACGGCGGTGCAGGTGCAGGGCGCGAATCGCGCGGATCATGGCGGTGCGATCTCCTTTGTGGAGGATCTCCCGGTACTTTTCACGGCGAACGTCCTGGCTTTCAATCCACGGCGTCTGCATGTGCGGCAGCGAATCAATGAGCTCCACGACCTCCTGACGGGAGAGAAGCGGCCGCAGCTTCGCGGTCAGCTGTTCGTTCTCCACCGGCACGTAAGCGGTGGACACGCCATGCTCATACACCGGCTTGAGCACATAATACTCCGTCTCGCGGCCGTCAATTTTCTTTTTGCACACCCCATCGATTCGAAATACAGAATGTCCTGCATGCCCTTGTAGGCCATAGGGCACTCGTCCAGGGTGGCCTTGCTCACCGAGGTGGTGTAGCTCCGCTCCATCTGCTTTTTGAACTCGGATACGGTAAAGGACTGCTTGGCCTCGGCGCGGCTCATCAGCCGGCCCGCGCCGTGCGGAGCCGAGCAGTTCCAGTCCTCGTTGCCCTTTCCCACGCAGAGCAGGCTCCCGTCCCGCATGTTGATGGGGATCAGCAGACTGCTCGCCCGCCTTGGCGGACACCGCTCCCTTGCGCAGGATCCGGCTGTCGGTATCAATATAATTGTGGATGGTGGTGAACTGCTCCTCCACATGGAGCTTCATGCCTTTCACAATCTCGTCCATCATGGCCTGGCGGTTGAGCATGGCAAAGTGCTGGACAATCTTCATGTCGTGAATATACTGCTCAAACAGCTCTCCGGACACATAGGCCAGCACCTTGGGGATGCTGGTGCGTTTGAGGTTTCCGCAGCTTCTTCAGCTCTTTCTGGATCTCTTTCTCCCGGCCCTCCGCTTTCATCCGGGCCACCAGGGCCTGGAGGGAAGCGTCGTCGGTGCGGTTGAGCACCTTGTAGCCCGCCTCCTGGTAGTAGCCGGCCACCTCTACGCCCAAGTGACGGCTGCCGGAGTGAACCACGATGTAAAGGGCTCCCTCGTCGTCCCGATCCACTTCAATGAAGTGGTTCCCGCCGCCCAGAGTGCCGACGCTCTTTTTCTGCCCGCAGGAGATCCACATGGCCGGCACAGCACAGCTCGCTCAGATCGATCTCATTGAGATAGCGGTGAGCCTTGTCCCGGATAGAGAAGCCCGAAGGGGATCTTCTCGCGGATCAGCTTGTCCAGCTTCTGCAGCTCCAGCCGCCCCCCCTCCCGGATGCGGGTGGTCTCCATGCCGCAGCCAATGTCCACGCCCACCAGATTGGGAACTACCTTGTCGGTGATGGTCATGGTGGTGCCGATGGTACAGCCCGCCCCGGCGTGAATATCGGGCATGAGCCGGATACGGCTGCCCGCTGTGAATTCCTGGTTGCACAGCTCCTGTACCTGTGCGATGGAGGATGCGGCTCTCGTCCGCCGTCACGGTGAGTTCCCCGGGGAGATTGAGCGTGAGCCGCAGCTCCTTGGCCTCGATCGCCCGATCCAGCTTGTCAAAAACAGCGCGCACCAGCGCGGGGAGAGAAAATTCGTCGCGCGAAAGCTTCACCCTGCCCGCCTCCAGCCGGGAGAGATCGAGCATCTCGAGCACCATGGCGTCCATGCGCTCCGTTTCCGAGAGAATCACGTCGAGATACTGATCCCTCTTTTTCTCCGCGATGCGCTCTTTCAGGCCCTCGGCGTAGCTGTGCACCACCGCGAGAGGCGTTTTCAGCTCGTGGGCGATGCTCGAGGTCAGCTGCCTGCGATTTGCTTCCGCGTCCTCGGCATATTGCAGGACGGTGTTGAGGCGGGTGATCTCGTTCTTCTGCCTGCCAAGCTCCCCGGCGTCCTCCTGCAGCACCCTGCGCACCCGGGCAAGACCCTCGAACAGCCTCTGCCCCTCCCGCCAGACGCGGCGGGGCGGCGCGCTCCACCCGGTTCTCTCGTCCTTCGCAAGCTCCTCCGCCACCAGCCGGGCCGGAACGATCAGCCTGCGCCGCAGGAGCATCCACAGCAGAAGCGCCAGCGCGGCGGCGAGCAGGAACGAGCCGAGATAGACATACCCCAGCTCGAGCGCCGCCATGCGCCACGGGGAGCAAACCACCACGCTGACCGTGTAAAAAAGCAGCTCCGGCGCGTTCGGATCGTCCGGATAGTGAAAATAGTCCCACCCGTAATCGGGGATCACCTCGCCGTTCTGCCGCAGGCAGTAGCTGACGCTGGGGATCACCAGCGCGTCCCCCTCAAAGCGGCTGCGGAGAACGCCCTGTTCGGTCAGGCCGGACGCCAGATCGAGAAGAAGCTCCTCCTGCCCGTCATATTGCTTCCCGTCATAGGAAACGGGAGGGAGAGGCTGCGGCAGACAGAGATCAAATTGATCGGCGTAGAGCACAACCCTCTCTCCGTCCGGGGGAACCGCGTCAGGGTTCTCGTAGAGAAGCTTCCACGGCAGGTCAAACGTTTTCACCACGCCGGAAACGGTGAACGACCCGGACCCCATGTCCGACAGCGCCTTCCAGAAATCCTCGTAGGAGACGTACTCGATGGCGGACGGAATGAAATCCACGCCGTCGAACGTTCCGGTAAACCGCAGAGCCTCCGCAAAAAAGCGGATGGACAGGCCGCTCTCAAGCTCCCGGCCTGCTTCCGTAAGGCACGCGCGGTCGAAGCGGGCGCGGGCAAGCCCGCCGGGGAGACGTCCTCCCCGCTGTTCCACTCCTCCTCCGTCAGCCAGGAAAAGGTGAAAAAATTTTCCCAGCTGCACGCGAGGAGCTCGCCCCGCGCGTCAAAGACAGCGGTGGCAAACGAAAAGGTGTCCTCCGTGGACTGGATGAGAGAAAGCCGTTCCCGCGCCCGTCCGCGCCGGAAACCGCGCTGTTGTCAACGGGGCGGCGGCCGTCGCAGGCAGCGCTCCATTGCTGCCATGCAAGCAGATTCTCATAGCCCGTGTCCCCCTCAACCGCCGATTCGGTGTAGTGCAAGCCGGCAAGCAGCGAGGCGTACCCACTGGAATCCCGCAGCGCCCTAGCCGCGGCATACTCTGCCGTCACATTGGTCACGCAGGCCATGGACACGCCCCAGAGCAGCAGCATGGAGAAGGAGAGCAGCAGCGCGGTCATGGCCGAGGAGGATGGGAGCGCCCTCTTTTTTCTCCTCATCCTTCTCCCTCCCACCGGTACCCCGCCTTGATCACGGTCTTGATGCAGGAAGCACTCTCCCCGAGCTTTTCGCGCAGCCGCCGGATGTGGGTGTCGACCGCCCGCGCCTCCCCTTCGTACTCATAGCCCCAGCACTTGACGAGAAGCTGCTCGCGGCTCATCACGATGTTCCGGTTCTGCATCAGGCAGCGCAGCAGGGCAAACTCCTTCGGGGTGAGCGCAAGCTCCCGCCCGGCGGCAAACGCCTTCTGCGCGGAGAGCACAAGCCTCACGCCGCCGTCCTCGAGCACGTCCCCGGCCAGCATATTTCCGCGGCTGCGGCGGATGAGCGCCGATACCTTCGCGTAGAGCACCGACATCGAAAACGGCTTCGTCACATAGTCGTCCGCTCCCAGCTCGTAGCCGAGAAGCTTGTCCTCCTCGGCCGACAGGGCGGTCAGGAATACGATGGGAACGCCGCTTGTCCGGCGCACGGCGCGGCATACGGAAAGCCCGTCGAGCCCCGGCATCAGGATGTCAAGCAGAACGGCGTCAAATTCCTTCTCCTCCAGCATGCCGAGCGCCTGCGCGCCGTCCGCGGCCTGAGCCGGAAGCTCGCCGCGGCTGCGGAAATAATCGCACAGGACCTCCCGCAGCTTCGCTTCGTCCTCCACAATCAAAATTCTTTGGTTCATCCCTTCCCCCTCCTTCCGCTCCTATTTTAGCGTACCGATTTGTATTCTCTGTGTCAATATCGGGCGGCAGGAATTTTTTCGGAACGGATTTTCGCGGGGGAACCTCTTTCCAATGAGGAAAAAAGGAGCGGGCCTTCCGCCGAAAGCCCGCCCCACTGTGTTCTGTTTTCGTGCCGGGAAGCCTTATGCCCCCTCGGATGACACGGGCTCATCCTCCGCGCTGCTGGCGGACGGAGCGGAGGAAGCCGCCTCCTGTGCGGGAGTCACCGTCTCGCCGCCCGGCTGCTCGGCGACGGCCGCGCCCTGCTGGACAAGGGCCGTCACGGCCGCCTGCACCTGCGCGTCGTCGGAAAGCTCCAGCTGACGGCGCACCAGAAGCTCCGCCTGCTCCTCGTCGAGCGATTTCTCCACATCCGGCGTCACGCCGGTTCCGCTGAAGCGGAGCCGTCCAGCCGCAGATACTCGGCGACGGACAGCATCACCGCGGAGCCGTCCGAGAGTTGGAGGATCTCCTGCTTTTCGCCGCGGCCCGCCGTCAGCTCGCCGACGACAAGACCCTTCTTGTAATCCTGGATGTTGGCGGCGAAAAGGCTCCGCCGCGCCGTAGGTCGAGCCGTTGACAATCACGCTGATCGGCACGCCGATCTCATTGGCTGAGCTGGTATACTCCACCGTGATGTTTCCCGCGCTGTCACGGCTGCTCACCATGGCGCCCGCCGGCAGAAGCACGTCGAGCATGTTCGCCATGGACTCCATGTCGCCGCCGGGATTGTTGCGCAGGTCGATCACAAGGCCGGCCACCCCGCTCTTGAGCAGGGAGGATAATTCGTTGTTGAACTGGTTGTCGGCCCCCTCGCGGAACTGCGAAACGGCCAGATAGCCCACATTGCCGTTGATGGTCGCGGAGGTGATGGAGCGCTGCACATACTCCGCGCGCGTGATGGTGAACGTAATCTGCTCCGCCGTGCCGCCTTCCTCGGCCGCGGGGCGCAGCACGGAAAGCGTCACCGTCGTACCGGCCTGTCCGTCGAGCTTGTTGACGGCCTCGCCGTACGTCAGGCGCACAATTTCCTTGCCGTCAAGAGAGAGACAATCACGTCGCCTGTTTTCAGACCGGCCTTCTCTCCCGCGGAGCCGGGAAGGACGTCCACGATCTCCATGTTGCCGTCCTCGTCCTGCACCGTTGTGATGCCCACGCCGACCTCGCTGCCGGACAGGCCCCGCCTGATACTCCTGGTACCGCTCAGCGGAATAATATTTCGCGCCCGCGTCTCCCAGACCGGCCACATAGCCGGCGCAGATCGCGTCCGTGAGCGTCTCCTCATCGATTGTGCCCACGTAATCCTGCCGGACCGTCTGATCAATCTCGCTCAGCTTTGTGTACATGGCCTGGCGCTCGTTGACGTCCGCCATCTTTTCGTTGAAATGGTTCATCGCGTAGACATACGTCAGCGACACCGTGATCGCCGACGCGACAGCCGCCAGGGCAATGCCCGCGCCGAGGGAAATTTTTTTGCTCAAGCGTATCTCTCCTTCGTCCCGGCGGCTCTCTGCCGCTCACGAGAAATAACTCATCGGGTTTTTCAGCGTCCCGTTCAGGATCACTTCAAAGTGCAGATGCGCGCCGAACGAGTCGCCGGTGTTGCCGACATAGGCGATCGTCTGGCCCTTCGTCACCGTCTGCCCCTGCGTCACCGCCAGGCTGCTCGCGTGCGCGTACCGCGTCACGTATCCGCCGCCGTGGTCAATGTAGACACAGTTGCCGTAGGAATTGTTCCACCCGGCCTTGATCACCCGGCCCGAGTCCGCCGCCACGATCGGCGCGCCGTAGATGCTGCGTCCGCCCGTGCTGGCAATGTCGATCCCGCGGTGATAGCCGCCGTATGTCCACTCCTGGAAGCGCGTCGTCAGCCGGGTAAAGCCCGGCACCGGCCAGGTAAAGTTCCCCGTGCTTGTGTAGCCGCCGCTTCCCGAGGAGGAGCCGCCTCCCGTCGAGGGCTTCTGCGAGGCATAGTAATCCTCCAGCCAGTCGTCGACCGCCTTGTCGGCCTCCGCCTTCTTCTTCGCGATCGCTTCGCTCTCGGCCTGCACCGACGCAACGCTTTCGTTCAGCTCCGCGAGCACGCGGTCCGCCTCGGCCTGCACCTCGGCCAGCTCCCTGCGCCGGCCTTCCAGGTCGGCGCGCGCGGACGCGACCTCCTCTTTTTGTCCTTCAATCTCCTGCCGCTCGGCGGCGATCGACTCCATGTCGGACGTCAGCCGGGCGATCAGCTTGGTGTCGTGCTCCGTGATGATGTTGAGCAGCTCCACCTTCTGCGCCATGTCGATGACGCTCTCGGACTGCAGGAGGATCTCCAGCGTGCTCGCGTCGCCCATCATGTAGATGGCGCACAGGCGCTCCTTGAGCGTTTCGATGTCCTCGTCGATGTTCTTCTGCTTTTCGGCGATTGCCGCGTCCTTTTCCTCAATGGAGGCGTCGAGACCGTTGATCTGCGCGTTGAGGCCGTCGATCTGGTTCTGCAGATTGTTCACCTGCGCGTCGAGCGCATCCTTGTATTCCTGCTGCTTCGACTGATCGGCCTTCAGCGAGGCAAGCTTTGACTCGTTCTCCTTTTTCTCCTGCTCCAGGCGCTTCTGCTCCTGCTGCAGCTCCGCGAGCGTCGCGGCTCCGGCCTGCACGGCGGGCTGGACTACCTGCGTCAAAGCGAGAACGGCGGCCAGGACAAGGGCCGCGATCCCATGGCGGTGCCGTTTCATTTTTTCTTCCTCCCACGCCGGAAGAGCGCGCGGCAGGCCTGTCTGCCTGCCGCATCGTCCCGGTCAACACAATACAAGCTGGAAAAATATTATAGCTGATTACTGATTGTAAATCAACTGAACCAGTTAAACGGATTCTGACGATTGCCGTTGACGCGCACCTCGAAGTGCAGGTGCGGTCCGGTCGAGTTGCCGGTGCTGCCGACATACGCGATCGTCTGACCCTTCGTCACCGTCTGGCCCACACTGACCGCGAGGCTGCTCGCGTGCGCGTACAGCGTCGAGTACCCGCCGCCGTGGTCAATCATGACATAGTTGCCGTAGCTGTAATGGTAGGTGGCGGTTACCACCTTGCCGGAATCGGCGGCGACAATCGGCGTGCCGTAGATGGTGCGTCCGCCGCCGGAAATATCAATCGCCTTGTGGCCGCTGCTGTAGCCGCAGCTGATGTTCGTAAAGCCCGGCACCGGCCAGGTAAAGTTTCCTGTGCTCACATATCCGCCGCTTCCGATCGAGCCGGAGGAAGAGCCCCCGGACGACCCGGATGAGCTGTTGTTCTGCGCGGCCAGCTGTGCGTAATAATCCTTCCACCATTGGTCAATCTCCGCGGAGGCCTGCGCCTTCTCCTCTGCGATGCGGTCGCTCTCGGCCTGCACGGACGCGACGCTCTGGTTCAATTCCTCGAGCACGCGCTCGGCCTCGGCCTGCACGGACGCGAGCTCGCTGCCTTTCGATTCCAGCTCGGTGCGCGCCGCGGCGACCTGCTCCCTTCTCGCTCTCGATCTCGGCTTTTTCATCCGCGATCGACTCCATATCGGCGGTCAGCTGGGCGATCAGCTTCGTGTCGTGTTCGGTAATGATGTTGAGAAGCTCCACCTTCTGCGCCATGTCAATGACGCTTTCGGACTGCAGCAGGATTTCCAGCGTACTTGCGTCGCCCATCATATAGATGGCGCACAGACGCTCCTTGAGGGTTTCCACGTCCTCGTCGATGTTCTTCTGTTTTTCGGCAATCGCCGTGTTCTTTTCCTCGATCGACGCGTCCAGGCTGTTGATCTGGGTGTTGAGCCCGTCAATCTGACTCTGCAGGTTCTGCATCTGCGCGTCAAGCGCATCCTTATACTCCTGCTGCTTCGACTGGTCCCCTTGAGCGAGGCGAGCTTCGCGTCGTTCTCCTCCTGCTCCTGCTCCAGTTTCGCCTGCTCCTGCTGCAGCTCCGTCAGAGACGCGGCGATGGCTTCGCCTCCGCCCGCTCCCTGCAGCACAAACACAGCCAGTGCAAGCGCCAGCGTGGGTTTTCCCAGTCGTTTCCAAAGCTTTCCTTTCAACTTCATTTCCCTCCCATCGGAACCAAGAGACTTACAGGGTGGTCAGCGCGCCGACGTCCTTTCTCAGGTAACGGCCGATCGAAATCAGGCCGCCGAGCACGCCGAAGCATGCTCCCGCCAGCAAAAAGATCAGTACAATCCGCAGCCGGTACGGATCGAGCGGCAGCGGCGTAAAGAAGCTCAGAATCGAGAGAGACGAGATAAAGCTGTCGTACGCGAGGTTGAGGATAAGGCTTGCCAGACCGCCGGATACAAGGCCGATCAGCACGCCCTCCACAATAAACGGCACGCGCACGAACCAGTTGGTCGCGCCCACCGACTTCATGATGCTGATTTCAAGACGGCGCGAGAACAGCGCCACGCGGATGGTGTTGGAGATGATGAACAGGGAGACGACGCCGAGCAGCAGGATAATCCAGAAGCAGACCGTCGTCACCATATCGTCAAGCTGTGTCAGCTGATTTGCGATGTCGGAATAATCGATAATTTTTTCCACGCCCTCGATCGACGTGATCTGGGCGACCGTCTCATCGTAAAGCGAGAGGTCGGTCATGGAAATGCGGTAGGAGTCGGGCAGGAAATTGTCGTCTCCCATGAGTCCCTCAAGAACCGTACCGTTGTCGCCGAGCATTTCCAGCATCTCCTCGACGGCCTGATCCTTCGGCACCAGCTCGCACTCGCTGATGTTGTCCAGGTTTTTGATTTGCTCGCCGACCTGCACGGCCTTGAGCGTCGGCAGTCCCTGCGTACAGTACACGGTAATGGAGTTGCTGCCCTCCACGCTCTCCATGGCGCTGTCGATGTTCATGGAGAACAGGACCGCCGCGCCCGTGAGCAGCAGGCAGGAGACGAGCACGCCCACCGAGGCAAAGCTCATGGTGCGGTTCGACCAGATATTTTTCGCGCCTTCCTTGAGAAGGTAGCCCAGGCTGGAAAGCTTCATCACCGCACCTCCACCTTTCCCGTGTCCGCCACAATTTTTCCTCCGTGGATCTCCACGATGCGGCGGTGAATGCTTTGACGAGGCTGTGCTCATGCGTGACCATCAATACGGTTGTCCCCTGGCGGTTGATTTCGCTGAGCAGGTCCACAATCTCAAACGAGAGCGCCGGGTCGACATTGCCGGTAGGCTCGTCCGCGATGATGAGCTTCGGGTTATTGACCAGAGCGCGCGCGAGGCCGACGCGCTGCTGTTCGCCGCCGGAAAGCTCGGCCGGCTTGCACTGCGCCTTGTCCTGCAGATCGACCAGGCTCAGGAAATACGGCACGCGGCGGCGGATCTCCTTGTTCGACGCGCCGACGACATGCATCGCGAACGCCACGTTCTCGTAGACGGACATATTGTCGATCAGGCGGAAATCCTGAAACACAATGCCCATCATGCGCCGCAGATACGGGATCTGCCGCCGTTTGAGATCCGTCACCACGGTGTCGCCGATGATAATGGTTCCCTCACTCGGCCGTTCCTCGCACATAATCAGCTTCAAAAAGGTGCTTTTGCCCGCTCCGGAGGAGCCGACAATAAACACGAATTCGCCTTTGTCTATGTTCAGATTGACATGATTGAGCGCATGCGTCCCGTTGGGGTACATTTTGCTCACATTCTGAAATGTAATCACGGATGCAACCTCATTTCCCGTTCTTCAAATGTCTTCCGGCAGGCGGCTGTGGCGGCTGCCCCGTCCCAAACCGGGGATAGCCGGCCGCAAAAAATGCGCAGCGTCCCTCCGCTGGCATGTTACCATAATACCAAGGGACGCTGCGCTTTTTATTCTTTTAAAGAATAAATTTGTAATTATTTTGTAATCTTTGTCTCCGGGTCCCTGTTTTCGCGCGCGACTCAGAACTTCACAGGATTGGCGGAGAGATACTTCTTGACCATGAGCGCCACCTTGAAGACGATCGCGTCCTCGAACTCGCGCAGATCGAGGCCGGTGATCTTCTTGATCTTCTCCAGGCGGTAAACGAGCGTATTGCGGTGAACGAAGAGCTTACGGCTCGTCTCGGAGACGTTCAGGTTGTTCTCAAAGAAGCGCTGGATGGTAAAGAGCGTCTCGTGGTCGAGAGACTCGATCGATCCGCGCTTGAAGACCTCCTTGAGGAACATCTCGCAGAGGGTGGTGGGCAGCTGATAAATGAGGCGGGCGATGCCGAGGTTGTCGTAGCTGACGATCGGCTTCTCCGTGTCGAACACCTTGCCGACCTCGAGGGCCACCTGGGCCTCCTTGAAGGATCGGGCCAGATCCTTGATGCCGCTCACGGTCGTGCCGATGCCGACGACGCAGTGGGTATAGAACTCGCTCGAGAGCGTGTCCACGATGGAACCGGCAAGCTTGTCCAGGTCACGCGGCTCGATGCCGGTGCGGATCTCCTTGACCAGCGCGATATCGGTCTCGTTGATGTTGATGACAAAGTCCTTCGTCTTGTCGGGGAAGAGGTTCTGCACCACATCGTACGCCGAGACGTCGGTCTTGTTCGTGATTTTGATGAGCATGCACACGCGGCTGACGTCGGAATTGAAGCGCAGCTCTCTGGCCTTGAGATAGATGTCGCCGGGCAGGATATTGTCAAGAATCACGTTCTTGATGAAGTTGCCGCGGTCGTATTTCTCGTCGTAATACTGCTTGATGCTGTTGAGCGAAACCGCCAGCAGCGAAGCATAGCGCGCGGCCTCCGGATCGTTGCCGGACACAAAGACGGCGTATTCCGGACGGGGATGGTTGCCGAACGCGCGATACGTATAACCGTTGAGAACGAAGGTGCTGGGAGCAGCCATAACCTCAGCCGTGATATTGTCGTTGACCTCGCCGATGCGTGAGAGCTCGCTGCACGCGATGATCACAGACGTCTCGTCGACCACGCCGATTGTGCGGTCAATTGCGTCGCGCATCTGGTGAATAACGCCCTGGAATAATCTGTTTGACATGATTCTCCCTCACTTTATTCTAGAATGATCAGGCAGCCGCCAAGCTGACCGCCCCGCAAGGAGTCGTTCGCCGACTCCCGCCCGGCCGCCTTCCCTTTGGCATATGAACCCTATTTACTATATTCTACACAAAAAGAAAATACTTTTCAACACTTTGTTACGAAGATTTTTATGGATTTGCGTTTTTTCCTCTCCGCAGGAACACCGGTTTCTTTTTTCGACAAAAAGACCGCCGCGGAGCACGATTCGTGCTCCGCGGCGGTCGTATGGCGTCTCGCTTAGTTCAGGATGGTTTTCTCGGTCTCTTTGTCGAACAGATGCATCTTGTTCAGGTCGAACGCGATCTTGATCGTGTCGTTCGCCTTCGCGGTGGAGGTGGGCTCCACACGAGCGGTGATGGAGTTGCCCTCGCAGACGAGGTACAGATAGGTCTCAGCGCCCATCAGCTCGGTAACCTCAACGTTGGCGTCAACGATGCCGTTGTCAACCTTCGCGAGGAAGTCGGGCTCGTCATGCACATCCTCAGGACGAATGCCGAAGATAACTTCCTTTGCCGACATAAGCGCTCAGATCGACGTCCTTGCACTTCGCAGCCGGAATCTTGATGTTGTACTTGCCGAATACCATCGCGTAGCCGTTGTCGCTCTTGGCGATGGAGACGTTGATGAAGTTCATCTGCGGAGAGCCCATGAAGCCGGCCACAAACTCGTTGATGGGCTAATCATACAGGTTCTGAGGAGTATCGACCTGCTGAATGAAGCCGTCCTTCATAACCACGATGCGGTCGCCCATGGTCATAGCCTCGGTCTGGTCATGCGTAACGTAGATAAACGTCGTGCCGAGTCTCTTATGTAACTTGAAATCTCGGTTCTCATCTGCGCACGGAGCTTCGCGTCCAAGTTGGAAAGCGGCTCGTCCAGCAGGAACACCTTAGGATCACGAACGATAGCACGGCCCAGAGCAACACGCTGTCTCTGACCGCCGGACAGAGCCTTCGGCTTTCGGTCGAGCAGATGGGAAATGTCCAGGATGCGGGCAGCCTCTTCCACGCGGCGCTTGATCTCATCCTTGGGGGTCTTGCGCAGCTTCAGGCCGAAGGCCATGTTGTCGTATACGGTCATGTGGGGGTACAGAGCGTAGTTCTGGAACACCATGGCGATATCGCGGTCCTTCGGCGCGACGTCGTTCGCGAGGGCAGCAGCAGATCCACCACCGTTTTGGCTCTCGAGTCCCGCGACGCAGACAGCACCCCGGCCGGCTTGTTCATCATCAGCACCAGCGTCCGGCGCAGCGTCACCGGCTCGCCCATCACGAGCACCTCGTCGCGCTCCGGATCGATTTTGACGTCCGCTTTCTTCACCGGCAATCCGTTGACCGTCACGCCTCCCCTTTTCACCAGCGCCGCCACTTCCTTCCGGCTCCCAAACCCGTGCAGCGCCAGTACCTTATCGATTCTCTCCATATTCATTCCTTTCCCCGCTTTTCCCCGCTTTTTTTGTAAAAAAAGCTTGGCAAAAAAACCTGCGCGCTCCGCGTCTTCGGTGCATGCCTCCGGGGTATGGACAGCCGCGTGCGCCTTTGACGCATGCCTCCGGGGTGCGGACAACCGCGTGCGTCTTTAACACATACCCCCAGAGTACGGACAGCCGCGTGCGTCTTTAACGCATACCCCCGGAGCGCGGACAGCCGCGTGCGTCTTTAACGCATGCACCCGGGGTGCGGACAGCCGCGTGCGCCTTTGACGCATGCACCCGGGGTGCGGACAGCCGCGTGCGCCTTTGACGCATGCACCCGGGGTGCGGAAGACCGTGCGTCTCTTTACCGCGGGCTTTCTCCGCTTTCGCAAACAAGTCCGGCGCAAAGGCCTCCGCACTCCGCATTCTTTACTACTCTACTCTTTTCCCCGGGAAAAATCAATCGATCGGCCACGCATCGTCGGGAATGGCTTCGGCGGCGGCAGGGGCGGCGGAACCGGACGCGGCCGCGTCAGACGCCGCGCTCTGCGGCTGCTCCTCTCCGGCTGCGGACGACGAGCTTTCCGCCGCGGAGGCCGCCGGATCCGATGCCGCCTGCGAACTCTCGGACGCACCGGACGAAGCCGGCTCCGAGGAGACGCTCCACGGCAGCTCAGCAGCGCTTCCGTCAAAGGCGCACAGGAAGCCGTCGATCTCTGTGCTGCTCAGATCTCCGCCGATAATTTTCCCGTCAAACACCAGAATGGACGCGTGCACCGCCTCCTCCGAGGGATAGTTGGTCACGTTGTAAATCCACTGGCTGCACGTCTTTCCGGCATACGGCAGAAGGTCCATGCCCTGCGCCTTCTGCACCTCGTTGTAGCGCAGATACACGTCATCGAACTCGTCGGGAATCACGACCTCGCGCAGTTCGACCGGCTCCTCCTCCGCTTCCCAGCCGTACCCGGCGAGGAAAGCGAGGCGTTCCCCGTTCGTCTCCCCGGCGGGAAGGCTGTCCGCGCCGTGCGCAGTTCCAAGCAGCTTCGCCGCGGCCAGCAGCGCGGTGAGCACCGCCAGCAGCGCCGCCAGCACCAGAATCATGCGCTTCTTTCCCGTCTTGACAGAGACTACGAACATCGAAACACCACTCCCCCTCATCTCGTTACTGCATAGATATGAGGGAAAAGTTCCGGCTATGCGTCAAAAACGTAAGACAGCCGCAAAGAAAAAGCAAGCGGACGCCGCGCCGCATTGCTTTCAGCGCCGCTCATACGCATAGATTGTGTACATGGCCCGTGCGCGATGGCTTGCCTGTACGGTTTGGGCACATGGCTCGTGAGCATGACTTTGGGAGCGGGCTGTTTTAGAGCAGGCCGCCGGTTTATTTGAGATAACAGGTGAAAATCCGGACGCGGCGATCCGTCTCGATCGGCTCAAAGCCCAGCCGCTCCGCGAGCCGCCGCGCGGATTCGTCCCCCGCCGCCAGAGTCAGAGCCGCTTCCTCCGGCTCGCTGTCCGACGCGGCCTGCAGAGCAGCCCCGACCAGCCATCCCATCGCGTCCGCGGGCGCGCCGTAGCTGCTCATCCAGTCGATCCGCAGTCCGCTTTCCTCGCGGGCAAGGAGCAGCACCGCACGGATTTCCGGACCGTCGAGAAAGAAACGGCTCAGTCCCGTATCGAATTCGTCGGGCCGGATCGGCGTGCCGGGATGCTCCGTGTTGTGCCTCACGACGGCGGAGGACGGGAGCTGATCAAACGAAACAACCGGTTTTCCCTTTGCCAGCCGCATCAGCAGCTGTCCCGTTTTACCGCCGGCCGCCTTGCCGAGCGTCGTGCGCATGCATGCGCTGCCGCCCTCCTCGGCGACAAACCCCACGCCCGCCAGAGCTTCCTCCAGCGCGTCCAGTTCTTCTTCCGTGCCCTCCTCGAGGAAGACAATTTCCTGCAGC
>VOFD01001385.1_pt1 | contig 24505 bp, 38 predicted proteins | sample 5384101 | NCBI WGS metagenome assembly VOFD01 (sample SAMN12384723, study PRJNA508395) | human gut metagenome | isolation source: healthy gut C | host: Homo sapiens
ATGACGCTGCTCTCCCCATTCAAGATCACACCAAAAACGGCCCTGAAAATCTACCAGCACTTCGGACCCGCCAGTGTGGACATCTTGAAAAAGAGTCCCTTTGAGCTGTGCCAGGTATCCGGTTTTGGATTTCTTCGGGTAGATGCCATCGTTCAGAAAAACGGCGGCGACCTGCATGACCCCATGCGGGTCAAAGGCGCACTGTTCTGGGCGCTGGAGGACAGCAAGGGCGGCAAAGGACATTTGTTCCTGCCTGGTGAAACTTTGCGGAAGGAGGCTCTTCGGCTTCTCAACGCAAAGATCCCCGTCCCGTCTCTCCGGCTTCACGAACAGGAAGTTACAGATGTGCTTCAGGACATGATTCTTCATGGCGAGGTGGTATCCGTCAAAGATAACATCTACCTGCCCCGCACATTCGCACAGGAAGATGAAACGGCCCGGCGTATTGCCATGCGGCTGATAGAGCCGTCTGCGCCCGGAGCGCATTGAGCAGGCGCTGGAGCAGGTCAAGCGTGAAATGGGGCTTGTGCTGTCTTCAAACAGGAGGCAGCGGTCTACGCGGCTTACCGCCACAGCCTGTCCATTATCACTGGTTCTCCCGGTACCGGCAAGACAACGGTGCTCAAGACCATTTTGGAAGTCTACCGCCGCCTGCATCCGAAAGGCGAAATTGTTCTGATGGCGCCGACCGGCCGTGCCAGCCGTCGTATGGCGGAAAGCGCTGGCTTTGACAAGGCGCGGACGCTCCATAGCGGCCTGGGCCTTGGCAGTGAAGAAGACGATGCCAACCGCAACAGGCAACAGGAGCCGTTGTCGGCAGACCTGATCATTGTGGATGAGTTTTCTATGGTGGATATGTGGCTGGCTGATAAGTTTTTCTCCCGCATCAAGGATGGGGCCCGTGTCGTTCTCGTGGGCGACCCCGATCAGCTCCCCAGTGTGGGCGCCGGGAATGTGTTCCGCGAACTGATCGACTGCGGCCTGATTCCCGTCACGGTCTGGACCAGATCTTCCGCCAGTCCAAGGACAGCCTGATTGCCTATAACGCCAAGTTTATCAACGAGGGCAACACCAAGCTATATTTTGGGCCAGACTTTGTATTTATGGCAAGTGATAACCAGGCAGAGGCCGCGGAGCGGATCATCGCCCGTTACTGCCGGGAAATCGCGGAAAGCGGCATTGACCGGGTGCAGATTTTGTCCCCCTTCCGTTCGGAAGGCGCCGCGTCGGCGGAACAACTCAACGAGGCCATCCGCGAGGTGGTCAACCCGTTCCGCTCTGCCGAGGAAGAAATCAAAATCGGTGTCAAGGTATTCAGGGTCAATGACCGGATCATGCAGACCAAAAACACTGCCAAGGTATCCAATGGCGACCTGGGATTCATCCGCTATATCAAAAATGATGAAGATGGCAAGCGTATCGGTCTGGACTTCGGTGTGGGCCGAGAGTTGGAGTACGGCATAGAGGATATGGTCAATCTGGACCTCGCCTATGCCACCACCATCCATAAGTCTATGGGTTCTGAGTATGAAACGGTTATCATGCCGCTTTTTGAAAGCGCATAGCATCATGCTCTACCGCAACCTGCTCTATACCGGAATCACCCGTGCTAAAAAGCGTGTGGTGCTGATTGGACAGAAGCAGGTGCTGTTTATGGCGATCCACCGGAATGAAATCGTCAAACGGAATACGCTTCTGGGCACGCGCATCGGCATGTACTATAAGGCCTATGCCAAGCGGGCCGGAATCCCGGTCCCGGCAGCTCTGGAAGAAGAACTGAAATACGCTGGTTAAAAAAAAGAGGCGCAAGGTGCAGAAAATTGCCCGGCGTCTCCTATTTATTACACAGGAAGGAGTATATAACATGAACGACAACAATGCGAAAAACGATGTACGAAACTGTGCCTGCGGCCTCTGAACTGAACAAGGTGCCGGGCTTTGACCCGCTCAAGTTCCTCCGCCGCACCAAGGACACCTTGAAACTGGATCTGCCTTATCAGAAACTCTGGTTCCGCATGGCCCATCCCAATGGCCGTATGCGTCTGACGGCGCTGCGGATCACAGAGCAGATGTTTGAAAATAAAAGCGGTAGCGGGCGCCGATCTGGAACTTGGCGGTTTTGCTCAACAGCAAGGTGCGCTCCGACCCCTGTTCATCAATCAGCTGGATCTTGCGGTAACGACGCAGCATAGGGGTACTGACGCCGGCGCAGATCCCTTCCACCACTTCGTACCGGTCTCGGGCGGCGGTGCGCCACAGGCTGCTGCCCAGCACCAGAGAAGCGGCAAAAATGAATCCACCCAGCACCAAAAGGATACGGTCCGCGGCTACAGTGAAGATCACAAGGCTGACTGCGATGCTGGCGATCCCGGCCAGGAATGTCAGCAGGATCTTACGCCGCAGGACAAAGGGAAATTGGCTCCATTGGTATTTCATGTACTGATCCTTTCAAAAATGATTTGCTGGCGCAGATATAGGTTGGCAACGGCCAGCGTCACAGCCTGGCTGCTCCGGCTGTTCTTCATCAGGCTGGCGATGTTCTGGCAGGTGGTCTCGCTGCCGCCATACACCTTTCTCCATCAGGACCCGCTCACTGGGGAGGGAGAAGATATCCTGCTCCACACATTTGATGATCTCAGCAGTGGAAAGCAGGGCCTGCCGGGAAAGCCGCATGACGCGGGATTCATAGTCGGTCCGGCGGTCTTTGCGAAACAGCTTCAGCGGCTGCCTGACCGAAACCCGGCGGCTGATTACCAGCTTCATAAACGATACGCCGCGCACCAGGGCAGAGCCGCTGGTGGGGATGATGCCCAGGGAACTCAATAGATCATACAGCGCATCGTATTCGGTCTCCCCGCAGCCGGAAACCAGCAGACCGCGGGTAAGCAGGCGGTTCACGCAGTCGTCCCAGGGCCGGCTGACAGCACCGCCCATAGATGAGGCCAGCTTATCGCACTGAAAAGAAATATCCTCCCATTTGGAGATCCGCCAATTCAGGGCAGTCCAGACGACCAGCTCCTGCATATCCACCATGCAGGGCTGACCGCCAAGGCGGATGATCGGGCAGGACCGGCCGCAGCCATTGGTTTCCCGCTCCAGACGGCCGATTGCAGTATATAAGGTTTTCTGTTCCATTGATCGATGCCTCCTTTTACATATCCTTTACTGCGGGAAGGCCGTGGTTTTCAACAAATTCAAAGCAGGCTTGCCAGAAAGCGGGGATCACTGCGCAACTTGGCGACCGAGCGCGAGATCCATGCACCCACATGGGAGGGCGGAACCTGGTAGAGTTCCGCAATATCCGTGACCCGCATCCCTTGGAGCTTGAGTGCCAGAGCCTCAATCCCAAGCCGGGCCACACCGTCGTAGTCCTGCTTGCTGGCCTCCAGAAGCGACAGCGTTTCCATCAGGGACACCCGGGCGTCAAAAGCATCGGACTGCGGCTCCAGGGCTTCGCCGTCGGCGGCCAGCTCCCCATGTTCCCCAATAATGAGGCGGCTGAACATCTTGCCCCTGTTGCAGATCTTCCGGCAATAGGACAGAAGGCCGTTTTTACGACTGTTTTGGCATAGGTGGCAAACTGCGCCCGCCCATCGTCCTTATAGGTGGCCGCGGCTTTACAGAGCCAGACGCACCCCTCCTGGAACAGATCGCTGTACTCCAGGCCACAGATAGTTGGATTCACATGGATATAATCGCAGATCACCCAATGCACCACCGGCAGGTTTTGAGCAACGAGTTCCTGCTGCTGTTTCGTCAGGCTGGTCATGTGCTCACCTCCCGTCAGGCTGCCGCCTGTCCGGAGGCGGGAGGAGCTGAGGCCTGCCTGCAGAGGCGGATAACCTCATCGCACATCCATTCGGAAAACTGGCCGATATGGGCCTGCCGTTCATCCAGCCCCAGCTTCGCCTGGAGCCAGATGTAGACCTCCCATTTTTTCCATGTGCCTGCTCTGCCGCAGCTGTTCGAAGATGAGGGTCAGAGCCGCCAGGAGCAGCGCACCCAAAACTACGGCGATAATGATCTTGACGGCGTCCGAAATGTAAAAATCGCCGCGCTGATTGGACAATGCCATACGGCCGCGGTTGAGCAGATAGTTGGCTTTGGTATAGATACGGGTCGTGAATTTTCTCATGGGTAACCTCCTGTTATATGTTTGATGATTGAGTGGATAGGTATATCAAGTCCACCGCCTGTTAAGCGCGGCGGATAGGCTTGATCAGGTTGTTTTTGTTGGAACGGGGCCGGTTCGGATATGCTTTAGGTCGCTGGAACAGCAAGCAACGAAAGCGGCGTTTTTTGGTGCCGGTATCATTCGGCGGATAAAATTTCTTTTTGGGCATAGGCATTCTCCTGTAAAAAATGGAGCCGGGCTGATGAAACAGTCCGGCTCAGTTCAGATGAAAAAGAATGGTGTGCCTGCCGCTATGGAAAATCGCTTGGGTACAAACGCTCACCTCCCTGTGTATCTGTCTTCCATATGAGGAGCAGGTATGAAAACGCCCGGAAGTACCGGGTCGGATACCAATTAGCCAAAGAACGCCCCAAGCGAACTCATAACCTCGGTACAGAGCACCACCAGATAGATAATCATAATGCAAATGAGCATCATCATGGAGTAACGCTGGATCTTCTTGGGGCGCTTGGCTGCTTCTTTTTTCAGATTGTTCTGCTCGATCTGCCTCATGTCAAAGCAGATCATCTTGAAGTACATCCGCTGGTCATCGCCGCGAAGCACGCCGATCAGGCCGCGGATCACATCAGAGAGCATGGGGCTGCCAATGCGGGTTTCAAAACGAATAAGGGCATTTTCATAGTTGCCGGTTTTCATATCAGCAATGGTCTGATCCAGCTCGGCACCGAAGTCTTTCCCAGCCACACGGCGGTAGGAAGTCAGAATTTTAAGTACATCCCTGTCATTTTCAAGGCTCTGGCCGACGGTTAAAGCAAATCGGGGGATCTCTCCCTCGATCAGTTTGCGGCGCTTTTTAACAAAATCAAAGGCTGCATAGTAGGTTGAAAACCACAGCGTTACCGCAAGGCCAATCAAAATAGGTACCAGCAGCGGAATAAGAAATGCCATGGGGATGGCACACAGGCCAACTGCCCCTGCAGTTACCCAGGCTCTGGCTGTATAGACCTCCGGGGTAAGCTGCAGACCTGCAATGTCCAGAGCGCGTTGTACCTTATTGCGCTTGAGCCGGTCCAGCCGCAAATAAGGGGCGATCCAACCGGCGATTTTTGTCACATAGACATCAAGCAGCTTTTCATTTTTGGTGCCCTGCTGTTTGCGGGAGAGCATCATCATTTGTGAGGTCTTCTTGGTCGGGATGTCCACAAAGGCGCAGGTCAGGTTGTAGACAGCAAAACTGAAGAAGATGATGGCGATGAGCGCCAGAAAGGTCATACGCTATCACCTCCATATTCGATGGGCTTGCTCAGTTTCATAATCTGGGTCAGCGCAAAGAGAATGATGGCCGCACAGATCGCCAGGGCAATTTTGCCGGGTGTGGTGAAGATGAGCGTATGGAACCAGTCTTCATTGAGGAAGTAAAGCAGCGGCACATTGGCGACCACCAGGAACATCATCGTGATGGCCTCACGGCGCGGGCCCTGCATCATGGCCTCCAGTTCAGACTGCACCACACGCACATCGGAGAATTTCTGGTTGATGGTAGGAAGGGTATTCTTCATACTGCGGTCAGACTGGCACTGGATGAGGATGCCGCACCACTCATGAAAGACCCGGTTGGGAATCTTCATCTTCAGGCTGTTGATAGCACTGGTGATGTTGGCGTTGATCAGTTCCGCTTCATAAACGAAGGCTTCAAAGTTGGCTTTTACCGGCTCATTGATGTAGGGCAGGTTTTCCTTGACCGCACGGATCAGGTCCTCTGTGCGCAGGTAGGAAGTCGTGATGATGGAAATAGCGGTTTCCAGTTCTTCATTCAGGTGCTTTTTATAGCTGGCAGCAGTGCTGCGCAGATACCAGATCGGTATAAGGGAAAAACCGATACCCAGAATGGGCACCATGTACACATTCCCAATCAAAAGGGCAAGTACAGCCCCCACAGCGAACAGAATCAGGGACAGTCTTTTTATTGCCTCATAGCGGTCCGCCCGTCCGGTGCCCTTCAAGATCTGTTTCAGTTCATAATCCTGATTAAAAAACCCTTGGCCGGCGTGCCCAGAAGAACATTCAGTTCATCAGACAAGGTGGCGGATTTTCGCTGGGAGCGGAAGAAGGCGTCAATAAAATCACCCGGCTTCACACCAAACAGAGCTAAAAGCCCAGCACTGAGCAGGATAAAACAGATAAGATAGATCCATTGCAATTAACCCACCTCCTTTGGCGGCTGCATGAATTCTTCCAATTCCTTGTTGGAAATGCCATTGTCCAGCAGCCTTTTCTTCAAGGAATCGGAGATCAAGCCGATTTTTTTTATGGTGCCCTACCACACGGGTTTCACCTCGGCCATCAGTTACATTGTCCTCCACTTCATATTTGTATAGGGAATGGGCGATCAGCCGCCCGTCCTGGTAGTCCTCGCCCTCGATGATCTCCATGATCTTACGGGAACGGTCCTCCAGCTGCTTGGTAAAGACGATGATGGGATACGCCTCTACCATGATCTGCATGAGGATAGAGTCATCCATGTTGTACTTGCGTTTGGCAAGGGTCATCATCCTGCGGTAAGTACTGTTGCAGGAATTGGAGTGGATGGTGGTACATACGGTATGGCCGGTGCGGGAACTTTCGGCCGCCGACAAGCTTTCTGCGGCGGACCGCATCTCACCGACGCCGATGACATCGGGTGCTTGCGCAGCACCCGCTCCAGAAGAAAATCCTGATTGATGTTCAACGCAGGGTTCTCGCTGGGGCGGGTCAGCAGATGTACTACGGAATTAAGGATATTGCCCTGCGCATCCCGCTTGACCAGATCAAACTCGCGGCTGCCTTCTTCAATGGTGATAAGGCGCTGGTTGTTGGGTACATTGGACAGCAGCCATGCCATGATGGTGGTCTTGCCGGAGCCGGTGGAGCCGGCAATGCAGACGGACACCCCATATCGTATACAGGCAGTCAGAAAGTGAAGCATTTCAGCGGTGGCACTTCCGGAGTTCAGCAGTTTTTCTTCACTGACGGTCTGCTGGTTGACGATACGGATGGAGGCGTTGATGCCCACATCCGGATCTACAATGGGAGTTTTGTCCACAGAGATACGGATGTTTTTGTCCAGAAAGCCCACCACACTGGGCATGGTGTCATCAATGACCATGCCGCAGGCGTTGAGCATTCGGCGCACCACATCGATGGCGTGCTGGGGCGAACTGAATTTATCAGGGATCTTGATACTGCGCCCGCTGGATTCGATCACTTCAATGTCGTTGTAGGCGTTGATGTTGACCTCCTCAATGCCGGGCTTATAGATCCATTTCTTCAAAAAGGAGTAGCCGGCCATGTCTTCATAGAGCTTGGAACACAGTTCTTTTGTAGAGAGCCCGTCAAGGGCATATTTGCGTTTGACAATGTAGTGTTCCATCAGTTCTTTCAGCAGGCTTGTGGCACGCTCTGCATTGCCTTCCCCAGCTTCGGCAATGGTGGAGGCGTGGTTTTCGGCAAAATACCGCTGTACATCCTCCAGTACCTGGTCATAGGTCAGCTCCTGATTGGCGGCGGGTGTGAAGAATATATCATTCAAATTACTCATCGGCATCCTCCTCACATTCATATGCCGCATCATCCTCTGACTGCTCGGCCAGTTCCATTTGCTCCAGGATTTCCAGTACCTTGTTCAGTGAAGCAGTGTATTTGGGGTTACAGTAGGTGATAGCCTTGAACATACCGCCTTCGGTAGCACAGCGGTCGATCTCCTTACTGTAGGGAAGCAGGCCGTCAAACCCGCCAATGATATAGCCCATTTCATCCAAGGCGTGGAAGGGACGGGCCAGACCGGCGAATGTCATATGCTCAGAAAACCGGAAGCGCTCGTCCACAAGCAGAGGTTGATGGGCTTTTAGGTAGTTGATGCCCTTTAGGTCCGGGGTGAGGATACGGATGACCACATCGCCGGCTTCAATGGCGGCGGGAGTGAACACATTGGTCATGCTGGTGCTGCAGTCCAGAATGACGAAATCTACCAGTTTGGCAGCAGCATGAATGAGCTGCAGCACCATGGTATATTTGACCTCTGGGTAGCTCAGCGGGTTTTCTCCTGCCGCATAACCCATCATCCCAATGAAGGGATAGTTTTTCAGCACTGTCACATGACTGGCAACCAGAGATGTATCAATCTCCACACTGCCAAAACCTGGCCGATAGAGGTATTGGTCTGGATGATCTGCTCCGGCAGCCAGACCGGCAGCATAGGGACATTCACGGATGTGTATGCCGCTCAGCATCTCTCTTTTGAGCGTGCAGTGGAGCAATATGCGATTACCGGCGGCGTACCCAAATATCTGGAGTTTTTCAACGATCAGGAAGGACTGCTGGAACAGGTGGAGTCTGCGGTTCTCTCGAAGAACGGTTTTCTGTATGAAGAACCAAACTTTCTGCTGAAAGATGAAGTGGTATCCGCTGTCAACTATTTTTCCATTATCCGCGTGATGGCGGATGGAAACCACAAGCTGGGGAAAATTGCGGGAGCTCTGGGGACAGAAACTTCCGCGCTGACGCCATATCTTTCCACGCTCAGTGACCTTGGCTTTGTCGTGAAGGAAACGCCGGTTACGGAGAAAAATCCAGAGAAGTCCCGCAAAGGGCTTTACTTCATACAAGATAACTTTGTGCGCTTCTGGTTCCGGTATGTCTATCCATATAAAGGGGAACTGGAACTGGACAATACGCAGATTGTTCTGGATGAAATCCGAAAAGACTTCGTACAGAAGTTTGTGGCCTTCGCCTATGAAGATATCTGCAGATCCATTTTTGCAGACCTTTGCAGGGAAGGTGTCATTGACTTTGTTCCCTCGCGGATCGGAGCTTACTGGCTGAATGATTTGGACAGCGATACGGAAATTGATGTGATGGCGGTGGACCATCAAAACAAGCGATTCTTTGCAGGCGAGTGCAAATACCACAATAAGCCGGTGGATGCGCCTGTATTTTTTGCTCTCCGCGATAAGGTGCAGGCTTCTGGCGAAATCCAAAAGGTATGGAAAGGCTATCAGCCTATTTTTGGGATATTTTCTAAAAGCGGTTTTACCCAGCGTCTTGTTGACTTGGGCAAAGAAAATCCGCAGCTTTTTCCTGATTAACGAGGATCATCTTTCTACCCAGCAGTGAGGAATCGGGCGGTGAATCTATTCACCGCCCATTTTTATTCGCCGTCTTCCGGGATGCTGTCCGCAGGAGTTGTTTCCACACCGCCTTCCGATTCTCGGTGCCCGCTTCGCCTGTGGACTCGCTATCTGCGGCGCCTTCAGCAGTTTCTCCGCCATCCTGGCTTTCAGCATTTTCTTCAACCAGTGTTTCGGGGAAGTAGATCTCCTGAAGCGTCTTGTCCTGCTCGGCCAGCAGTTCCTCGGCCAGCTGGTCGTTGTTGCGGGAGATCAGCGCCACATGGGCCACGCCGTCATTTTCCATCTCGGTAATGATACGGGCCTGCTCCGGGCTTGCCAGCACAGTGATGGTGGCAGACTGCTGCGGCTCTTCGTCCTCGGTAGGCTCCTTGGTAAAGGAACAGAGAGGGGAGGGAGGTGCAGCGGATCAAAGAAGTCATCATCATTCGGGCCGCGGATCCGGATGGCAGTATGTTCCGGGCCATCAAGGACGCGCTCCGGGGCAGGCGAGCGGAAGTTATTGAACTGGCCGCGCCTTCTCACGATATCCTCACCTTTGGGGACATAGAGATCCACCCGGACCGCCGGGCGGTGCTCAAAGCAGGGGAGGAGGTGCGCCTGAACCACGGAGAGTTCTCCATGCTCCTGCTCCTGGCCAGTGCTCCTGGGCAGGTGTTCAGCAAGGATCAGCTCTATGACGCCGCCTGGCATGAGGAGTACCGCTATGGGACCACCGCGGTAGAGAATATCATCTGGCGGCTGCGGCAGAAGTTAGAGGACGATCCCAGGCACCCGGTTTACATCAAGACGGTCATCCGAAGCGGATATAAAATAGAAAAGCCAAGATAAGGACAAAGGCGGCGCCAGCATCGGCGCCGCCTCATTTTCTCTCCCGGCTCATCGCTTGGCACAGACGAACCATCGCCCTTTCTCCATCCAGAGGTAGGTTTCCCTGCCCTGAATCATGCAGGTGTAGCGGTCCCCAACGCCGCCCACGCTCTGGCAGGCCGCCCGCCGGACATCCAGGATCTTGTCCACCGGGTACTTGTGGCTCTCGTCAAACTCGATCTCCAACGGCCGCAGTTTCCCGTCCGCGTCAAACCGGACGATGACCGGCACATATCGCTTTTCACGCTCCATCGGTGTTATCCTCCAAAGTATCCGACCGGGTGGACGGTGTGATCGTCCCGCACATTGATATGGCCCAGGCGCGGGTCGGTATCCAGCAGGGCGCGGCGGACGCTCATGTAGCCGTACCGCCGGTGGAGGTGATCCACCGCCCGGTCGATTCGCTCCCACTTGTCGCGCCTTTGATCCTCTGCGTAGAGGGACATCTGGACAGTGCCGACAGCCTCTACTAAGCCGGCGCCGCGCAGCCCGATGCTCCGGATCGGGCGCTCCCAATGGTAATTCCGGCGAAACAATTCTAAACCCACCTCCGCCAGCTCCTGACTGGAGCAGGAGGGGGCCGGCAGCTTCCGCTGCCGGAGCATGGAGCGCAGTTCCGTGTCCCGGACATAGATCTCCACCACCGTGCAGCGGGACGCCAGTTCCCGCATCCGGGAGCAGACGCTTTCGGCCAGCAGGAGCAGCATCAGCTGCACATCGCCTTCTGATACCAGGTCACGGGGCGTGGTGGCGCTGTTGCCGACGGACTTGACGTTTGGAATATGATCCGTCTTCTGCACAGGGGAGACATCCCGCCCCTTTGCGAACATACTGAGGATCAGCCCCATTTTCCCAAGGCGCCGCTGCAGCACATCTTCCGAGCACTCCGCCAGCCGGCCGATGGTGTCGATCCCAATGGCCCGCAGTTTTTTGGAGGTGGCAGGCCCCACATAGAGCAGGTCCTCCACCGGCAGGGGATAGACGATCTCCTTGTAGTTATCCTGCTCGATCCGGGTGATGGCGTCCGGCTTTTTGTAGTCGCTGCCCAGTTTGGCGGTAATCTTGTTGTTGGCCACGCCGATGCTGGCCGTGATACCCAGTTCAGACTTGATCCGGCTGCTGATCTCCCGGGCGATGGTCATGGGGGAGCCGTACAGCCCAACGCTGCCCGTCACATCCAGCCAGCTCTCATCCAGGCCAAATGGCTCCACCTGGTCGGTGTAGTCCTCGTAGATCTCTCTGGCATAGCGGCTGATGCGGATATACTCATCCATGTCGGGGGGCAGGGGTAACAAGCTGGGGGCACCGCTGTTTTGCCTGCCAGATGGCCATGCCGGTTTTGACGCCGTAGGGCTTGGCGATATAATTCGCGGTGAGTACGATGCCGTGCCGCTCCTCCTGGCTCCCACACACCGCCAGCGGCGTGTCCCTCAGTTCCGGGTGGCGCTGCATCTCGACGCTGGCGTAGAAGCAGTTCATATCACAGTGTAAAATGTGGCGCGTGCCCATCGGCGTCACCCCCCTTTGCCTCCATAATAGAACATTTGTTTGATAAGCGCAAGAGCCGATTTCTGGAAAATGGCCGGAAGCTGTTTTCCCACATCCCTCTTTATGGTACACTATATTTTGTACCAGCGCGTACAACTTGTTGCATGGGAGGCCCAAAGTCATGTGTGGTCGGTATCAGTTCACGGCGGAACAATGCGAAGAAATTCGGCAGATTGCCGAAGCGATCCAGCGCAAGTATGGCGCCGGCGCGTGGACGCCGGGGAGATCCGGCCGTCCAACCATGCCCCGGTCCTGCTGGACGGCGCCGGAGGGCCGGTCCCAAAGCTGATGAAGTGGGGATATCAGCTGCCCGGCACGCTGGTCATCAATGCCCGTGCTGAGACGGCGGCGGAGAAGCCCCTGTTTCGGGACAGCGTCCGAAGCCGACGCTGTCTAATCCCGTCCACAGGATTTTATGAGTGGGACGGCCAGAAGCGGAAGTATCTGTTCACCCTGCCCCGGGAGGGCGCCCTCTATATGGCGGGGCTGTATGACCGGCGGGGAGCGAGGAGTGCTACTGCATCCTGACCACGGCGCCCAACGCATCCATGCGGCCCATCCACGACCGGATGCCCCTGATCCTGACAGGGGAGCAGCGGCAAAGATGGCTGGCCGACGCCGATGCCGCGACTGAGATCCTTACCGTGGTGCCCCGGAGCTGACCCGCGCGTCAGCGGAGGCTCAGATCAGCCTGTGGTAGAGAGGCACGGCAGGGGAGGAGCCGCCTTCGGAAAAATAAAGAGGCCGCCGATCTTGTGAGATCGACGGCCTCTTGCTGTGACAGGGTTGCAGGCGCCGAGATGGATGGCTCAGACCAGCTTCCCCATCTCCATCAGGACGGTGGCCAGCGACGCGGTCTGCTCGTTGAACTCCTGCAGAAGTTCCAACAGGCTTTCCTTGGTCAAAAGCCGCTCGCTATCCATTTTGAACAGCTCGTACTCCTGGCTGTCCACCGCATCGTAGGGCAGGCAGAGGATGCCCTCCTGCACCAGGCAGAGGACGCACCCGCTGAAGTCCAGGCAGCCATAAGGAATGCGCCAGACCAGATCCCGGCGCAGAGCCTTTCCGTACGGTTCGTAGAAATCCTCCAGAGTGACGAAAGTGGCGCCGGACTCCTCAAGGATGTGGCAGACCCACTCCTCCTTGGGAAGTTCAGATAGTGCCAGGGGCTTTTCCATAAATGGGATGGAGTGCGGCGTGTAGGATTGGCACCGCTTTTGATCCACCCGGATCTCGCCGGCCAGCTTACAGGTGCCGTCTGCCCCGCAGCTGACGCAGTCCGGGGTGTGGCAGATCAGCTTTGTCGGCATGAAAATCCCTCCTTATATTTTTCAGATGCGATGGGCGCCGGCTATTTCCCCGGCTCCGACTGCGCCTTCCCGGCGGCATCGTCCCAAACCTGCTGGGCCAGGGCCTTCTTTGCAAAGGATAGGATGCGGTCAAGGCATCCGTCCTGCACCAGGGAGGGGACGTGTTTCGAGCAGAATTTGTCGATCTGCTCCGTCTGCCAGATGCTTTGGAACAGCAGTTCGGCACCCAGCGCCTGGGCCATCTCGCCCAGCTGGCTGTCGGGGCTGATTTCCGCGCCCTCGAAGATGCAGTACGGCAGACCGAGTTTGCTGAGTACGGATTCCACCCGCTCCCGAAACTGGATCTCCGTGAGCAGATCGGAGGTCAATGCCACCTGCCAGTCGGGCGATGCGGCGCCGGCGTATCCGATGGTCACGGTGCCGAAAAAAGAAATTTCCCATCCTGGCACAGCGTCACTTTCCCGGGTAGGGGCGCCTCAAACAAAATTTTGGCGCACTCGCGGGTCGCGGCCAAGTCGCTCCCGCACACGATGAAGCGAAGTTCAAATTGTTCCATGATGATGTTCCTCCTCAAGACTGGAATGATTGTGATGTATATATAAAAGCGCACGGAAAAGAGATCCTTTCCATGCGCTTGTGGCCGGTCGGCCGGGGTTGGGTTGACACGGCCCGGTTTCCGGGGCCGGCGGTGAAATAAAAAAGTACCCAAGCAGCCATTGCGGCTCTCGGGTACTTTGGAACACGGCGACTATGACTGCTCAAGCGCAGACATCAGAAACTGTTGTAATCATTATAGTCTGCCTTTGAAATTCAATCAAATGTGTTTCATCAGGCGCGTTTGGGATAATATCCCTTTTCGGCCATTCGGATTACAAAATCACGCTCATCCGAATCAGCGTCCGCAAATACAATGTTGTACCGTTTGCAGACCTGCCGGAAGTAAGCCAAGTACCCCAACTCCTCCTCCGTTGAAGGAGCAACATAGCTGGTGGGTGCAGCTAATTCATCCAAACAGGAAAACTTGTCTTGAGCCGTGCTTATTCCTCCTTCAAATAACGTGAGAATATTGAGGCGTCAAACAGTTCCCTCCTACCTTTTTTTGTATAGGATAACACAAAGGACTCAAAAAATCAAAAGAACTTGCTGAAGTACACAGCGCATTTTTCCTATGTAATTCTGCATGGAGCTTCTGAGAATTGAGTAATCCTCGCTCAAAAGCGCATCCAATCGCCCTGCAGCTGAAAATATGAAACAAATATGAAGTGAATGAGAAACGGATATGAAACCGAGGGTATAAAATAACAAAAAAGGTTTCCCCTCACTGAACAGTAAACACTGCGTGAAATACTGCTGAGGAGCCTGCATAGGGTGAACACGGGCCGCTCCCGTGAAAAAAAAGGGCATTGCTCCTCAAGATGGAGCAATGCCCTTCATGCTTTTTCAAGGCGAAAACATGGTTACGCCTTCTCATCCGGCGTGTCCTCCTGCCGATGCTGGTCGAGGATCGTATCAATTATGGCCGCAATGAGCTTGCGCTCTCTCGGGGTACACTGCAGGAACAGGCGGGCCAGCCGCTCGCACTCGTCATCCGCCTCCTGCTGTGAAGCGTAGATCACAGTGTTGGCAGATGCGCCCATACCCCGGATGAGCTTCACCAGTACGTCGGCCTTTGGAATTTTTTTCGCCCAATTCGATGGCTGCCAGATACCGTGAAGTGATGTCGGCCCGTTCAGCGGCTTGATCTCTCGTATAGCCGAGCCGCTCCCGCTCCGCACGCAGCTGCATGCCGCAGCCATTAAATTCATCATTTGTTACCACCAATGGTTCACCTCCGACTCACATTCTATGTTGTGCAGAAATCAGGTGAAATGCTCCATTGGTGGCGTAATTTCAGTTCTAATGGTTCATCACAGGAGAAAGGTGGGAAGAGAATGAGACTGAATACGCTGATAGAGTAGCAGTATGTCCCGATGCAGCAGATCGGCTGGAGCATCTGAAAAAGTCGGAATGAACGGCGGCCACTCTGTCTGCGTCAACAATGAACTAATAGTTCTGAATATTCGACACCAAACCGTCAAGCAAAGAATTTGCTTGGCGGTTTTTATATTGTGTGGCAAAATCGGCGCCCACTTTCGGGGAAAGGAGCGAAAGGGGACGAAGAAACCGCCTCCGCGGGTAGGGGAGGAGGTGATTTGATGGAGACCACACAGGCCACTCAGAAAAGAGTCCGTTACCAATTTGAGATCTTCTGCATGAAGGTCATCGACGGGGAGCGGTGTGATTACCTCCGAAAACTGATGAAGAAGATGGAATGGGAGTCCTCGTTTTCAGATCTGCCAGAAGCTGTGCTGACCAGTCTCTGCACCTTTGATAGCGATCCGGCAGAGCAGTATATCTTCCATGTCTACGGGCATCGGATTCCGATTCGCAATGACCGGCTGGCGGAGATCCTCCTCGCACTCGGCGATGAGGGGTACAGCATCCTGCTGCTGTACTATTCTCTCCAACTCAAGGATCGTGAGATCGCTTCGCTCCTGGGCCTTTCCCGGTCTAAAATCCAGAAGGATCGGAAGATCCTGTTCAACGAGTTGAAGAAGCGGATGGTGGAGTAAGATGAAAAGAAAAGCAATATCCCGGAAGAGAAGCTGCTGCCCTATGACGCCATCTGCGCCGCGACCCGTGGCGACCCGGATGCGATGGCCGAGGTGCTGCGGCACTTTGACGGCTACATATCGCTGCGGGCCACACGGATCTTCTACGACGAGTATGGCCAGTCCTACCGCGGCGTGGATGCGGAACTGAAGCAGCGCATCCAGGACAAGCTGACCGCCCGCATCATGGAGCGGTTCCGACCTGATTAGAAAATCCCCGACATCCCGGGGCGGGTATACGGCGTCCCCTCCGTCTGCCCGCCCCGGGCATATCACGCACCATAAGGTAAATTATGTTGCAAAACCGGCCCGTCATCCGTGTAATAGAGCAGGTGGATGCAACATAATTGATGCGTCCGGCCGAGAACCTCAATGCAACATAATTTATGACCGGGGGAGGGCCGAAGGATGCTGGATGGATTTTGCGAGTACCTGCGCCGGCAGGGGAAGTCGGAGAACACGGTGAAGGCGTACTGCCAGGGCATGAAGGAATATATGCGCTGGCACGAGGAGACCTTTGGGAAACGGATGAAGCTGTTCCTGCGGGCCAATGTGCTGGATTACATTTCCTACCTGCGCACGGTGAAGGGGCTGAGCAACCGCTCGGTCAACGCCAAGCTGGCCAGCCTGCACAGTTTCAACCTCTACCTGATCGCCGCCGGTTATACAAAGGAGGTGGTCCTGGACAAGCAGGACTATTTGAAGGTGCAGCTGGCCTATGCCAGCCCCAGCACGGTGAGCCGGGAGGAGGTGGAGCGGTTCCGACAGGAGATCCTGGAGCGCAGCGGCATCCGGGACTATGCAATCGTCACCATCCTGGCCTACGCCGGATTGAGGATCAGCGAGTGTCTGGCGCTCAAGATGGAGGACATATCCCTGCAGGCCCGGGAGATCAAGGTACGGCACGGCAAGGGGGATAAGATGCGGGTGGTGTACTTCGGGGATAAGGTGGTCAACGCGGTGCGGGAGTACCTCAGAAACCGGCCGAAGACGGAAAATCCCTATCTGTTCCCCGGACGGGGTGACAGCCACCTGACCCGGAGCCAGGTCAACCGGATCTTCAACGAGCATTCGGAGTCCATCACCCCGCACACCCTCCGCCACTTCTTCTGCTCCAATGCCCTGGAGAATGGATACACCATTGCCGATCTGGCAAACCAGGCGGGCCACTCCAATGTCCACACCACACTGCTCTACACCAACCCCACCCGGGAGAAGATGAAGGAGAAGGCGAACCGCCTCTGAGCGATTTAAGCATCCTATATATAATAAGGTAGGGAACAAGCAGAGGACCCAGCGCGAGGTGTGAGGAAAGGATGTGTAGAATTGATGGAAGACTTTTTTATAGCGAGCAGCACCGGGACTTCTACCGCCACCATGTGGACGGCGGCGCAGACCCCTATTATCGCGCGCTCGTCTACCTGCTCGGTATGACGGAGGAGACACGCACCAACTTCTCCCGGTGCTTTGACGGGGAGGCAAGGATGATCCGGCCGGCCGCCCTGGGGAGGGCTGGCAGACGGGCGGTACAGCGAGGATCGTACGCATGGCCTTCAATCCTGGAACGGGTGGTGCTGAGTCGGAGGAGGAGGCGCAGGATGGCCGGATGTCCGAGGCTTTCACGCCGGACAATCTGTTCTGCTGTGAATTTGCCCCTACTTCTATGAGGCAATCAAGCTGCGGCATCCAGAATATACGGACCCCCCCCGGAAGTGAGTTGTCCAAGCCGCAGGGCCCTCCGGCAGATGGGAAGCCAGACGGAACACTGTGTGCCCTGGAGGCGAACCCTACGCCGCAGGCTGAACAACATAAATAATGCGGACTTTGTGACATTAAACACACTTTTTCGGTTGACTATTTGATAGAAAGAGATATACTGATAGTATCAAATGGTCGAGGGGAGTGTGGCGATGAAGCGATATGCAATCAACCGCCTGCAGGAGGGGAAGGAGGATCCGTACCGCCTACCTATGATCATCCGCGGCGCGCGGCAGGTGGGGAAGACTTGGCTGATGCAGGAGTTTGGCCGGACTGCGTTTGAGAAGTGCGCCTATATCAATTTTGACCGCAATGAGCGGATGCAGAACCTGTTCTCCGGCGATTTTGATGTGGATCGGATCCTGCGTGGCCTTGCCATCGAGAGCGGGGTGGAGATCGACCCGGAGAATACTTTGATTATTCTGGACGAGATACAGGAGGTGCTTCGGCTGCGCTGCAGAGCCTGAAATATTTCTGCGAGGATAGCCGGCACAGCTACTATATCCTGGCTGCCGGGTCGCTGCTGGGGATCGCCATGCACGAGGGCACGTCCTTCCCTGTGGGCAAGGTGGACAGCATGGAACTCTATCCGCTTTCCTTCACCGAGTTTCTGTCCGCCACAGGCAATGAACAGCTGCTCGGCCTCCTGGAGCAGCAGGATTTTGAAATGGTCACCGCCTTCCGGGACAAGTACATCGACTTGCTCAGAACATATTACTTTGTGGGCGGGATGCCGGCGGCGGTGAACGCCTACCTGCCCAAGCAGAGTCTTACTGCCGTACGCCGTGTGCAGATGCGCCTGATCTCGGACTACGAGCAGGACTTCTCCAAACATGCCCCGACGGCCGTCATTCCCCGCATCCGTATGGTATGGGATGGAATCCCCTCGCAACTTGCCAAGGAGAATAAGAAATTCATTTACAGCGTCCTGCGGGAGGGGCCCGGGCCAAGGACTTTGAGTTGGCCATGGATCATTCCTGCCGATCTTCGGTTTCTTCTCTCCCACCGGCTTTGTAGGAGTTGCCTCGGCCAGTTCCTTCAGGAGGCTCAGCCGCAGCAGTTCGCTGGATAGGTCAGCCTCCATGATCTCTCGCCGCAGCTCCTCTGCATTCATATTTCCTTCCGCAAGCGCCTTCTTGATATTCGGGCCGAGCGACAGCGTCTGGGGCATCTGTTCCTCACAAGGCAAGAGGTCGAAAAGCTCATTGGGGGTATAGCCACGGTTGCTCTGCATCCTGGTGGTGTTGTGGAAAGCCTGATATCGTTCGATGAAAGTTTGGAAATCCCTCCGACGAGGAAAGTGGACACCCATCGCCGTCAGCCGCTCCTGGACCTGCGGGAAATCGGCATCAGCGCAGCGGATACCGAAGACGAGCTCATCGAAGACCTCAGCCTTTTTCCACTCTGGCAACTGTAGCCGAGTCTCTATGAACTCCCGCATCTGATTTGTTTCCTCTGTCGGCTCACAGTAGAAGGCGTCATCGTAGGCCAGCAGCTGGGCTTTCGATGGAACATAATAGGGCTTTCCTCGCTGACTTTTCAGGAGTGCATGGTATCGGTCCAACCCATCTCCAATGAGCGAGACATCTATGATCTCCCGGTCCAGGACATCTTTGAGCTTCCCCATCCACATAGAGTTCGTCAAGGCCCAGGATATAGTAGTCCTCGCACTCATGCCGGGCGATTTCCGAAAAGGCCAGGAATTCGTCCCGCGTCACCAGCTTCGGGCTTTGAGAAGAGATAATCTCATGTGCTTTCCGAAGGGGAATGATCCCATATAGGTTGGCCATCGCATTGAAGTACTTCCTCAGCTGTCGCGTGTCCTTCAGTGGGAAGTCATTATCCTTCAGTCGATATAGAATTGTCCGTCTTTTATCATTGCCTTGCCTCCATAGAACAGGGGACATTGGGCGGATTTTTGCGCAATTCTCCCACCTTGAATTATAGCGGGGATACAAACATATGGCAAGACTACTCCTACCAGAAGTCAGTGCTAAAATGGAGGGTCGCGGTACGCCTCCTGCGCATAGGGATTAGTCTGCCGAGAAAAATCTCAGTGATGTAGAAACTTTTTCGTGTTACACACGAAAAAGTGTTGTTATTCGAGGTCCGGTTTGGTATACTATAGCAAAGGGGGTGGCGTAATGAGTGAAGATCCTGGCCGGCGTACGCCGCTGCGGGAAGTCCGCCATCTTTGAGATGCTGGCTGACGAACTGCGGCGTCGTGGGGTGCCGGAGGACCGAATCATCAAGAAGCGCTATACAGAAATGGATATTCCGGCGGATATTTCCGCCAAGGACATGTACGATGATCTGAAACTGCAGATACAGGGAAGGGCCGCTGCTATTTGCTGCTGGATGAGATCCAGGAGGTCAAGGGCTGGGAGAAGACGGTCAACAGTCTGCTGGAGGGGGCTGACGTGGACATCTATGTCACCGGCTCCAACTCCAAGCTGATGTCCAGCGAGATTTCCACCTAGCTCACCGGCCGGTATGTGTCTATCCCCGTCTACCCTCTGTCCTTCCGGGAATTTCTGGACTTTAAGGCAGGCGATCCCCGGCCGCCGAAAAAAAGAACTGCTGGAGGATTTTATCCGCTTTGGCGGGTTTCCCATCATCGCTCTTGGCAAGTATGATACCCAGAGCGCCTACCAGATCGTCAACGGCATCTATCACACAGTTGTCTCCCGGGATATTGTCAAACGGCACCGGATCAACAAGCAGGATCTGTTCGACCGGGTAGTGAAGTATTTGATGGAAAACATGGGCAAGACCTTCTCGGCCAGCTCCATCACCAAGTTCCTGCGCAATGAGCACCGCACGGTCTCTGTGGAGTCCATCTACAACTACCTGCGCTGGCTGGAGCAGGCGTTCATCATCTACCCCTGCCACCGCTATGACATCCAGGGGAAGGCTGTTCTGGCTACCCAGGAGAAGTATTATCTGGCCGACGTCACATTGAAATACTGCCTCTTGGGCTACGACCGGAAGATGCTGGACGGGGCCTTGGAGAACATCGTGTTCCTGGAGCTGAAGCGCCGGGGCTACGAGGTCTATATTGGGAAGAACGCCGCCAAAGAGATCGACTTCATCGGTATCCGGCGGGATGAGAGGATCTACGTCCAGGTCTGCGTCCAGCTTCCGGAGAACTCTGACCGAGAGATTGGCAACCTCATGGAGATCCAGGATCACTACCCCAAATACGTGGTCACCACAAACAGCTTGGATGTAGGCAACGAGAATGGCATTCGAATCGTCCATCTGGCAGACTTCCTGCTCGATGAGCAGTGGTGATTCCCTCGGTTCAATAAGTTGTCCCTGCGGATTCACCGCCAGAATAACATAATATGTACAGTTCCTGAGCGTCCTGTACCTGAACAGAGAAAAGCGGGGTCCTCCCAAGTTTGGGAAGGCCCCCGCTGCCTGATTGTCAGGTGTGTTTAGTTTTGATGGTCACAGTGTAGCGGATTCCTGCGTACTGCAGTTCCCAGGGGCCGTCAAAGCTGTCGCCCGGCTCCGTGCAGCACAGCTGGCTGCCATCCTCATCGAACAGGACTGCTTCCGTCCAGGACGGTTCATCCTGGCACCCGCAGCACTTTATATCCATCTGCTTCCCGTCAGGGAACTGGACGGTGTAGGAGATGGTATGATCCTCGCTCTGGTACGCATCCTCAGATGCGGCGTGCAGGTAGCCGTTAATCTGCTCCATCGCATCGCGGGGGATCTCCAGTTCGGCGGTGCAGCCCAGGCTTTTGACATGAACGGCAGCTTGACGCTGCGCAGCGGTGTATTCTTCCCAGATCCGCCGCAGATCTGTCTTGGCTTCTGCGATGTGCTCCAGCACCTGCTGGTCCATCCGCACGCCGTTTTCATGGAAGTCCACGATGATGTCGCCGTGCCGGGACAACAGGACATTGGCCACCACGCGGCCCTCCTCGTCATCGTCGCCCGTCTCCCATGCGTCAATGGAAACTGCGGCGAGCAGGGGATCGCCGGCCCGATGGTTAAGTCCGTTTTCGACCGCCTCACCCCAGATGTAATCGTGTCTGATTTCTGCAAACTGCATTTGTAATTCCTCCTCTAATGGTTATTCTGTGTTCAGTATGTGTGGCGGATGACAAATTCCGTGCAGCCGTCCTCCTCGGTGATAGAGGGGCCCCGGTCAAAGACTTTGGAAAAGCGGCAGATGCCGTCCGGGTTATAGGCGCAGTCCTTGGACTCGCATTCAAGGCAGTCATCCTGGATAGGCTTGACTTCCTGGACAGCATGTTCCTCCTTGCCGCCAGTGCCGGGGAGTTTCTCAAAGTAATAGGGCGGCCCAGCCTGAAATGGGTAAAACGTAAAGCTATCATCGCTCCAGCTCCTGATGGCGAAACCTCCCTTTTTCTTATTGAGTACCACCCGCTTGGACTTGGAGAACAGGAGGGAGATATGGCTGGCGCTGTACCGGCTGTTGAACTTGACCAGCTGCATGATGTAGGATTTGTCGGTTTCCTTCACATCCACGACGATGTGATAGGCATTCAGGAAGTCGTCTTTGTTCTCGGCCAGATAGCGGCCGCACAGCCGCTTGGGTTCACTGTTCATCATGGCCGCAAGCCATCCTTTCCTTGTATTCGCAATCCAGAAATTCTTCAAAGCAGGGCCAGATCTCGGAGCCGAACCCATAGCCAAACTCCCAGTCGGCAAAGATGTCGGGCAGATACATGTCTGGTGACTCCTCCCGGAGCTTTTCCAGTTCTGCCACAAGGTGCTGGAGCGTGTACCCGTGCGCGAGCATCCACTCCAATTTGAACTGCTCATACACAGCGGCCGGCGAATTATCATTTTTCATATGGAACCTCCTCAATCAGATGTCCGATGGTTTGGCGTGCTTGTCCTGACAGCGTCATGCGCTCAGTTCTTCGCGCCTGAGGCACCCGGAAGTCCAGGGACCCGTATAGAGCCCTACGCTGGGCAAATGGTTCAGCAGGCACCGCGCGATCCCTGTCAAGTACCGCTGGTAGCACCTGGCCTGGAGGGCCGCGTAGGATCGGCCCTGCGGCGGCTCTTTTTGGATCAGCTCCACAGCAAGCGACCAGTTGCTGTCCTCCAGACAGAGGTAAAAGAGAGGACTCTCCAGGATGGCCTTCTGGCTCCGGGAGATCCACAGGTCCGGGCAGGTCTTGCAGAAATTGGGGAACATCCGCAGGAAGTCGCTGGTGAAGGAGTCCAGAACTTCCTGCTGTACAAACTGCGTGGCCAGGTCATCGAAGATCCAGTCGCCGCCCGTCAGCTCCCCGTAGTCCAGATCGCGCAGGAATCTGGCCTCGGCGGAGCCGTCCGGGTCGCAGTCCTTATGGCGGAATACATGGATGTCATCGTAGTCGATGAAATAGAGGCCCTCATATTTTCCGAACACGCAGCAGTTGGCCTGTCCCAACTTTAGACCACCTTTCCAAGTGCCTGTGCGGATTCGTCCAAGTAGGTCGCTTGGAGATCTGCAATATGAAGCTGTAGCGCCAGCGGACACATCTCATAGGCTTTCCCGGTGTTGCGGTCAGTGAAGTCACCCATGTGAAAACGAATGGCAAGCGCCTCCTCGCGGGTCAGACGCATATGCTCGTTAATGAGAAAGACGGATTTTTCCCCGTGACCAAATGGGAACTTTTCATCTACCGTGTAGTAAGGGACTGACTCCCATGAGTAGGCACCGCGCTTATCGAACTGCTTGCCATGCTCAGAGTAGATCTTCTGATTTTTGAAGTCCTGCTTATAAAACTCGGCCTTACAGATGTCGTGGAGCAACGCAACTACGGCAATGGGCTCCATCCACTCCGCCGGAAACGGCTCGCAGCCGCCGCAGTCCTTCCCATGTTCATACACACAGTTATGGCTCATACGCTCAAATACATTTAGTGAGTGGAGCGCCAGGCCACCGGCATAATTGCCATGATATTTGGTGCTGGCCGGCGCCTCGAAAAAGTCGGTGGACAGCAGCCAGTTCAGCAGCGAAGCGGCGCCGGGTCTGTGGATATATTTTTGGTAGGTCTCCATAAAGATCTCTTTCGTGTTCATGCAGCTGATTCATCTCCTCATTATTTTAAGATTTATGTGATCGGCACGCCCGGAGCGCACCGCAGAACAGGGGGGGCCCCGGCCGTGGCCAGGATCTATATAAAAAGCACCTGAAGAGATTTCCTCAGATGCTTTGTGGCGCGCTCATCAAATTTTTGCCCAGAAACAGAAAAAAGCGCCCAAAGGCCAACACGGCCTTCAGACGCTGTGAAACACGGCTTACTTTAATTGCCTCAGGCAATTTCTGATACTGAACGTATTTATTATACCGCAGAGAGTGTGGAATGGCAATACGGGGATGATTTTATCCTTGCAGATTGGGGCATCATTTGTTATACTGATACTAATTGATACTACAAAATATCGGAGGCGATATGGGATGGATGCCGGGCTGTTTACAAAGATGCTTTCGGATAAGAGCGTGACGGACTTGAAGAAACTGAAATACAAATACCCGCAGGCAGATCTCGCAGAGTTTGTCAGCCTGCTGAAAGATAGCTTTTATCGTGTGCTGCCCCTGAAGGATTTCGACGGGGGACAGATGGTCTATCTGGAGAGTGTCGCGCAGGTGCGGCTCTCTGCGGCCCGGGTGCTGCTTACACCGCAGGACAGCGGCCAGCCCTATGGCATCAAGGCGATGGAGGAGGAGATCGTCTCGACGCTTTCTATTGAGCAGATCGACACGTCCCGTGACAGCGTCCGGAAGATACTCTCCGGTTATGCACCTGCGAATGAGTCAGAAAAACGGATCTACGCCATGAAAAAGGGCCTGGAATTTATCGTGGATCCGGCCCATCAAATCAGCGAGGAGAACCTTCACCAGCTGTACGAGATGACCATTGGGGCGCTTCTCCCGGAGGAAGACCGCCTGCCGCCAGGCAATCTCTACCGGAACGACAGCGTCTATGTGGTGGGAGACAAGGTGGAGCACACGGGCCTGAGTTGGAAGAAACTCCCGGAGTATATGGGCGCTCTGATTGAATTTGCCAATATGGACGGCGATATGAATGA
>VOFD01002631.1_pt1 | contig 24441 bp, 38 predicted proteins | sample 5384101 | NCBI WGS metagenome assembly VOFD01 (sample SAMN12384723, study PRJNA508395) | human gut metagenome | isolation source: healthy gut C | host: Homo sapiens
TGAAAAGAGTGATCCCCACAATCAGCCCACCGGGGGATGATCTTTCCAAAATGTCCTATGACGAACTTTGCAAGTATTTGGAGGACAACCCGGACACCACTTTGGAATAATCCACCCCTTGATCTACACAAAGAAAGGAAGTTTGAACGATGGCTAACAGCAAGTTTGATGCAAAGTCTTTCAACCCTGAAGCCTTCAAGTATATGGTTGGCCGTATTCCCAACCTGACCTTGAACGCTTTGAAGAAATCCCGTGCGCTGGCCGGGAACCCCGATATTCGGGCGGTGTTCACCAGTCAGAACGGCACCGCTTACGCCCGTCTTGCCATGCGTGGCCTGTTGGATGGGGATGCGGTGAACTATGATGGTGAAAACCGATATTACCGCCACTTCCACCAAGACCTTTGAACAGGGTATGGTGGTGATCGGTAGGGCCAAGGCGTGGACTGAAAAGGATTTCAGCTATGACATTACCGGTGGGGTTGACTTCATGGGTAATGTTTCCGCCCGTTGCCGAGTACAAGGACACCTTGGATCAGAAAACCATTCTGTCCATGCTGAAGGGTGTTTTTGCGTAAAATCGTGGTGACACGGTTCAACGACCTTGAACGAAAAGTTCACCTATTCTAAAAGCGGCGGTGAAGCCGGGGTTTTCACCAACCACCAAGAAATCCAGCTTGAACCTTTTAAGGGGTATGCCTGATGGCTAAATGGGGCAAATGCGATTTCAAGCAACTGGAACGGCTGAATAAGAACATGGAAAAGCTGATGGGGGCGGATTTGGATAAGTTCTGCCAAAAAGCCGCCAAAGAGTTGCGGGACGGTTGCTGAATAAGGTTGTGAAGCGGACACCTGTTGTATATGGCACCTTGCGGGATGCGTGGGCGGTAATGCCTGTGGGCCACAGTGGGAACCCATTACACAGTTGTTGTGCTGAACAATCTTCAGTATGCGTCCTATGTTGAATACGGCCACCGGCACAGCCGGGGCGGTTCATTCCCGGTTATTGGGAAAGTGACCGCTTTGTTTATGATCCTGACGCTGAAGGCGGGATGGTGCTTATGAAAGGTAAGGTGAAATAATATGGCCCTTGGCGGCGGCACCTTCTTGACCGTGGCATTGTCACCATCCCCCTTGCTATGAATTGGGGGCCTGAAGGCAAGATTTTCACGGTGGAACAGGCTGACTTTATCAAGAACAGTCAGAAAATTTTCGGCTATGCGTACACGGCGGATGAACTGAAGCCTATGCGTGAAATCTTCCTTCACGCCAAAACCGTTCATTTCTTCCGCCTTGGCACCAGCGGCGTGAAGGCGGCTAACACCTACGCAACGGCCAAATACCCCGGCACCCGTGGTAATGATCTTCGTACCGTTATCACGGCGAATGAAAACACCACAGAACAGAAGCCGCTGTTCGATGTGGAAACCTTCTTGGGAACCGTTCAGGTTGATCTTCAGGAAGGTGTGGCCGCTATCACCGATCTGAAGGCCAATGCCTATGTGGATTGGAAGTCCAGCGGAACTCTTTCCCTGACCGCTTCCTTGGCCCCCTGACGGGCGGCACCAATGGCGTGGCCACCATCACCGCCCTGTTTGCGGCTTTCGCAAAGCGTATGCGTGATGATGTGGGCAAGAAGTTTCAGGTGGTTCTTTTCCGCAAGCTGGCCGACTATGAAGGCGTTGTGAGCGTCAAGAACGGCCTGACTTCCGACAAGACTTCCACCGCCCTGATCCCTTGGGTTACGGGTGTGATCGGCGGCACGGCGGTCAATAAAACGCCACCAACATGACCTATGATGGTGAATACGATGTGGACACCGATTTCACGCAGACCCAGCTTGAAAACGGGATCAGGGAAGGTTCCTTCATGTTCCATCGTGTGGATGAAGCGGTGTGTGTCCTGACTGACATTAACAGCTTCATTTCCATCACGGATGAAAAGTCCAGCGATTTTTTCCAGCAACCAGACGATCCGAGTTTTGGATCAGATCGCCAATGATATTGCCGTTCTGTTCGGCAAGAAGTATCTTGGCAAGGTTCCCAATGATGCCGCTGGCCGGATTTCCCTTTGGAACGATATTGTGAAGCACCACACGGAACTTCAGGATATTCGGGCCATTGAGAACTTCAGCGGCGAAAATGTGACGGTTGAAAAGGGCGATACCAAGAAATCCGTGGTGGTTACTGACCCGTGAACGCTATGGAACAGCTTTATATGACCGTCTATGTTCAGTAAGGAGGTACAACCATCATGGCAGATAGAACCATCATGAACGCCAAGGATGCTGTTTCCGCTTCCTTGGCTGAATGTTTCGTGACCATCGGGGATAACCGTTACAACTTCATGCAGGCTATCAACCTTGAAGCCAACTTTGAGAAGAACAAAACGGAAGTTCCCATTTTGGGCAAGACCGGCAAGGGCAATAAGGCCACCGGCTGGAAGGGTACGGGTTCCGACACCTTCCACTATAACACTTCCATCTTCCGTGAGCTGATGAAGCGTTATAAGGACACCGGCGAGGATGTCTATTTTGACATTCAGGTGACAAATGAAGATCCCACTTCTTCCGTGGGCCGTCAGACCGTGATCCTGAAGGATTGCAATATGGATGGCGGCTTGCTTGCCAAGTTTGATGCTGATGCGGAATACTTGGATGAAGATATGGACTTCACCTTTGAAGATTTCGACGAAACCTTCAGCCTTTTGGCCGGTATGCAGTAAGCAGAGCGCCCCGGCCTTACTTCGGTAGGGGCCGGGGCCTTTTTCGTATCAAAATATAGGAGGAAAAAACAATGAGCCTGTCCGCTTTTTTGGCTGAAAACGCCGTTCCGTTGAGAACATCAAGTTTGTTGCTTCCAAACGCTTCTTGGGTGAGGATGGCAACCCCATTCCTTGGGAGATCAAGACCATCACCGGCACCGAGGATGAAGCCCTTCGGAAGTCCTGTGCCAAGCGTTTTCCGGTTCCCGGCAAGAAAAACCAGTATCAGAAGGAAACCGACTATGATCTGTACCTTGGCAAGCTGGCTGTGGCCTGTACGGTGTTCCCCAACCTGAATGACAAGGAACTTCAGGACAGCTATAAGGTGATGGGCGCTGAAGCCCTTCTGAAAACCATGCTGACCCCCGGCGAGTATGCCGATTACCTGACCAAGATTCAGGAAGTGTGTGGTTTTGATACCACCATGCAGGATGAGGTTGATGAAGCAAAAACTAATCTGTGAAGGTGATGGTGAAGCGAACATTGCTTACTATTGCCTTCACGAACTTCATTTGACACCTTCCGCCTTTTATGCTTTGCCCCGCCGTGAACGGGCCTTCATTATTGCGGCCATTGATATTCGGGTGGAGGGGGAAAAGAAGAAACAGAAAGAAATTGAACGGAAACAGCGCCGGGGCCGACACCATTAAGGCCCCGGCCATTCTCCAAGAAAGGTGGTGATCCCTGTGGGAACTATCCGAACCGCTATTGCCCTTTATGATGGTGTTACCAGCCCCCTTCAGAGTATGCACAAGGCTATGGGTGTTGTGCTGAACACCTTTGAATCCATGCAACAGGCTTCCGGTAGAGCCGTTGACACGGCGGCAATCCGGGAAGCCCGTGAAGAATGGGCGAAAGCGGGAACCGCCTTTGATGCCATTGAAGAAAATATCAGGAACGCCAATAATGAACAGCAAAAGTTCAATAATTCCATTCGTGGGGGTAACAATTCCGCCAATGGACTTCTGTCCACCATCAAGAAAAATTGCCGTTGCCGCTGGTGGTATCGTCGGGATCAATAAGGTGCAGAACATTTCGGATAAATTGGCAAGCACCAAGGCCCGGTTGAATCTGCTGGTGGATGATGGCGGTTCCGTGGATGTGTTGGAACAGAAGATCATGGCTTCCGCCCAGCGTTCCCGATCCGTTTACTTTGATACCGCTTCCGCCGTTGCGAAACTTGGCTTGAACGCCGGTAACGCCTTCAACGGTGACATGAATCAGGTCATTGCTTTCATGGAGCAGGTGAACAAGCAGTTTGTTATTGGCGGCGCTACGGCCCAAGAGCAAAAGCAACGCCATGATCCAGCTTACACAGGCAATGGCGGCGGGTGCGCTTCGTGGTGAAGAACTGAACTCCATTCTGGACGGTGCGCCGGGTATCGCAAGAGCTATTGAAAAGTATATGGGGATTGCGGAAGGTTCCATCAAGACGGTTGCACAGGAAGGCAAGGTAACGGCTGAAGTGGTGAAGAACGCCATGTTTGCTATGGCGGATGAAACCAACGCAAAGTTCGATTCCATGCCCAAGACTTGGGCGCAGATTTGGGCCGGGATGAAAAATAAAGCCCTTTCCATGTTTGCCCCGATCGTGACCAAGATCAACCAGATTGCTAACAGCACCAAGTTCCAGCAAGTCACCACAGCCCTGATCAATGGGCTTGCGGGGGTTGCAAATGTGGCTTCTTCGCTGTTGGATATTTTGATTTCCATTGCTTCGGTGATTGTTGATAATTGGAGTTGATTCAGCCTATCATCATGGGCATTGTGGCCGCTATGCTGATTTATAACGGCGTGGCGCTGGTGACAAATGCCATTATGGGTATTCAGGCAACGGCCAAGGCCGTTCATGCGGCGGCAACTGCTATGGAAGCGGGAGCCACTTTCACCGCTACGGTAGCCCAGCAGGGCCTAAATGCGGCGCTTTTGGCTTGCCCCCTTACATGGATCATCCTTCTGATTATCGCCGTCATTGCGGCTATCTATGCGGCGTGTGCGGCAGTTGCCAAGTTCACCGGAATTGCAAATAGCGGCTTCGGTGTGATTTGCGGGGGAATCATGGTTGTGATTTCCTTCTTCAAAAACCTTGGCCTGTCCGTGGCGAATATTGCCTTGGGTATCTGGAACGCTTTGGGGGCTTGTGCTTCCAATATCGGAACCGCCTTCCATAATGTCATTTCCAATGTTCAGGGATGGTTTTATAACCTTCTTTCTACGGCCCTTACAGTTGTGGCCGGTATTTGTGAAGCCCTGAACAAGTTGCCCTTCGTTGAGTTCGACTATTCCGGGATCACCAGCAAAGCAAGCGAATATGCGGCCAAGTCCGCTGAAGCCTATGGGAATGTTGAGGAATATAAAAGCGTTGCCGATGCCTTCAATGAAGGAATGTCTACCTTTGACACCTTCCAAGATGGTTGGGCCGCTGATGCTTTTGCTTCCGGTGCCGCTTGGGGTGATGGTGTGGCCGATAAGGTTTCCGGCATGTTTGATTTTTCCGCCTTGGATTCTATGGGGGCTGATTCTTTGGATGCCTTCAACCTTGGCAATGATCTTGATAGCATTTACGGGAACACCGGCGATATTGCAAACAACACAGCGGCCACCGCTGATGCCTTGGATATTGCTGAAGAAGATTTGGCCTATCTTCGTGACATTGCGGAGCGTGAAGCAATCAACCGGTTCACTACCGCTGAAATCAAGGTTGAACAGCACAATGAAAACCACATTTCCAAAGATGCTGATTTGGATGGGATCATGGATGCTTGGGCCAATGACTTTGCTGAAAAGCTGGAAGTTTCTGAAGAAGGGGTGCATGAGTAATGGCATATAAACTGTATATGGCGGGAACGCTTATGCCCATCACCCCTTCCAAGGTGACGGTGAAGATCAACAACCAGAACAAGACCATGACCCTGATCAACGGGGAAGAAATCAACATTCTGAAGGCCGCTGGCCTTTCGGATGTGTCCTTTGAATTGGTTCTTCCCCAAGTGTCCTATCCCTTCAGCAATGGTGGAGCGCAAAACGCAGCCTATTACCTGTCCTTGTTTGAACGGCTGAAGGTGAGCAAGACCCCGTTCCAATTCATTCTGAACCGGCAGAAGCCCGGTGGCGGGATGTTCCATTACACCAATTTGACCGTTGGCCTTGAAACCTATGAAATCACCGATGATGCCGGTGAAGGCTTTGATGTGAAGGTGAAGATCAACCTGAAACAGTACAGAGCCTATGGCACCAAGACCGTGACCGTGCAACCGGCCAAGACTTCCGGGGAACCGCCACCGCAACGGTTAAGGCGGCACCCCGGCCCACCACAACGGCCCCGAAAGCCGCCACCTATACGGTGAAATCCGGTGATTGCCTTTGGAACATTGCCAAGAAGCAGTTGGGCAACGGGGGCGATTACACGAAAATCTATAATCTGAACAAGGACAAAATCAAGAACCCGAACCTGATCTATCCCGGTCAGGTTCTTACTTTGCCTTCCTGAAAGGGGTGATTCCGTTTGGCAGTTGAATTGTTCATCCAGCATAACAGCACCATTCAATTCCCTGTTGTCGAGGAAGGCGCACGGCTGACCTTGGAACGCAAAGGGAACCCCCGGCAAGTTGGAGTTCACCGTTGTCAAGGGGCCGGGGCTGAACTTTGCTGAAGGTGATCCGGTGAAGCTGACTGTGAACGGAACCCCCATGTTCTATGGCTTTGTTTTCAAGAAAAAGCGGGACAAGGGCGGAACCATTGATGTTGTGGCCTATGATCAGTTGCGGTATCTGAAGAACAAGGACACCATCACGGAAGAAGGGCTGAAGGCTTCTGACCTTCTGAAGCGCATTGCAACAGATTTCCGGTTGAACCTTGGCACGGTGGAAGATACCGGTTATACCATTGAAACCATCGTGGAGGAAAACAAAACCCTGTTTGATATGATCCAGAGCGCCCTTGATGAAACCCTGATGAATACCAAACAGCTTTATGTTCTCTATGATGATGTGGGCAAGCTGTCCCTGAAGAACATCAATTCCATGAAGCTGAACCTTCTGATTGATGAAGAAACCGGGGAAAACTTCAGCTATGAATCCAGTATTGATGAACAGACCTATAACAAGATCAAGCTGGCCTATAACGATGAAAAAACCGGTAAGCGGGAACTGTTTATAGCCCAAGACGGGGAGAAAATGAACCAATGGGGTGTTCTTCAATATTTTGAAGAAGTTCAAACCAAAACCGGCGCTTCCGCCAAGGCGGATGCCCTGTTGAAGCTGTACGATCAGAAAACCCGCAAGCTGACCATTCAGAACGCTTTCGGTGATGTGCGGGTTCGTGCTGGAAGCGCCGTGGTGGTTGCCCTGAACCTTGGGGATATTATCACCAACAATTACATGGTGGTGAACAAAGTCACCCATACCTTCAGGGGTGATGAACACATGATGGAACTTGACCTGATCGGGGGTGAATTTATTGCCTAATCCTGTTGAAGTGGTAAAACGGGCGGCGGTGGAAGCTGTGGAAGCCGGGAAACCGGTGAACATCCTGTTTGGAACTGTCCTTTCCGCTTCACCCTTGAAAATTCAGGTGGATCAGAAATCCATCTACACTTCCAAAATGCTGATCCTGACCCGGAATGTGACTGATTTTGAAGTTGATATGACGGTGAACCACAGCACCGAGGACAAAGGCGGTGGTTCTGGTGCGGCGGCGTATGAAGCCCACAAACACGCCTATGTTGGCAAGAAAACCTTCAAGGTTCACAACGCTTTGAAGGCCGGTGAAAAGGTGCTTCTGATCCGGGTTCAGCAAGGAAAGAAATTCGTGGTTATTGACCGAGTAAAGGGGGCTTGATGATGATTCCGCAAGTGCAGGATGATATTAAACAGGATTTCACCATTGAAACCCTTCCAAGCCGTACTTTCAGGATGAACCACAACAACCTGACCATCATCGGAACCATTGATGAAATTGAAGCGGTGGAACAGGCGGTTTTTCTGATCCTGAATACAGAACGGTATCAATGGTTGATCCATTCTTGGGATTACGGGGTTGAACTTCATAACCTGATCGGGAAAAGATGTGGAATATTGTATTCCAGAAATTGAACGGCGAATCCGGGAAGCCTTGCTTCAGGATGATAGGATCACCGCCGTTGAAAACTTTGAATTTACAGTGAAAAAAAACAAGTGCTGACTACCTTCACGGTGGTCAGCATTTTTGGCGAAATCAATGCAGAATGGGGGTTGAAATCTGATGTATGAAGCACAGACCTATGAAGCAATCCTTTCCCGGATGCTTCAGAAGGCGCTTTCTATCAATGGCAATTTGGACACCCGTGAAGGTTCGTTGGTGTGGTATGGGGATGCCCCCGCCGCTGTGGAATTGCAGAACCTTTATATTGCCCTTGATACGGTGCTGAATGAAACCTTGCAGACACCGCAACCCGCCCTTATCTCATTTTGAGGGCGGCAGAAAGGGGGCTGAAACCGCAACCGGCAAGCCCCGCCGTGTTGCAGTTGAGCATTACACCAACCACCTTGCACCTTCCCCATGAACACCCGCTTTTCCATTGGAGAACTGAACTATTATGTTTCGGCTGACCGTGGAAGTGGTAAGTATGAAATCACCTGTGAAACCGCTGGTGAAGCCGGTAATGACTACACCGGAACGGTGATTCCCATTGAGTATGTGGACGGGCTTGAAACCTGTTCCATTTCCGCCGTGGTGATCCCCGGTGAGGATGAAGAAGATACCGAGGTTTTCAGACAGCGTTACATGGATAGCCTGAACGCCCAAGCCTTCGGCGGCAACCGTGCGGATTATCTGGAAAAGGTGAACGCCATTCCCGGCGTTGGCGGTGTGAAGGTATATCGGGTTTGGAACAGCGATTTGAACCCGGCCAAGCTGATCCCGCCCACGGGAACCGACACTTGGATCAGCGGCCTTTCCGGTGTGTCCGAGGAAATCAAGGCGTGGTTGAATGCTGTGTATGCGGCGGGAGCCAATAGCAAGCTGACCGTGGGCGGAACCGTGAAGCTGGTGATCATCAACAGTTCCTTCAAGAAGCCTTCGGAAGCCCTTGTGGATCAGGTGCAGACCGCAGTTGACCCCCCTTCAGAACGCCGGTGAAGGCGTGGGCATTGCCCCCATCGGCCATGTAGTGAGGGTTGAAGGTGTGGGTGAAGATACCATCAACCTTTCCTTCGATCTGTACTATCAGCGGGAATGGAGTTGGGATGATGTTTCCGCCTATGTCACGGAAGCAATCAACGGTTACTTCTTGAACTGGCCCAAAGTTGGGCAGACCAGAATGAAGCCCTTGTGGTTCGTATCAGTCAGGTGGAAAGCCGCCTGTTGGGAATCACCGGTATTCTGGATATTGCCAACACCAAGATCAACGGTGAAGCGGCGAACTGTACCCTGACCCTTGACCACATTCCGGTTTTGGGAACCATTGAGCCGGGAACCATCGTGATCAGCGGATAAGGGGCCAGGAGCATGGAACGCAAACTGATTGATTATCTTCCTTATGTCATTCGTGATTATGCGGAGTTTCAGGGGATCATGGGGAGCGAACAGCCGGAAATTGAAAAGGCATGGAATACCACGGATGATCTTCTTGATAATCAGTTCATTTCCACCGCTGGAAATGTGGGCCTTTCCCGATGGGAAAAGATTTTGGAGATCACCCCAAGGGGACTGACAGCCTTGAAGATCGCCGGTTCCGTATTTTGACCAGGATCAATGAAGAACTTCCGTACACCTTGCCCCAGCTTCGGAACATCCTTGAAACGCTATGCGGGAAGGGTAACTATTCCGCTGATGTGGAAGAAGGCACCTATCAGCTTCTTGTGAAAATCGGGTTGGCCGCAAAGAACAACTTCAATGATGTTGAATCTTTGCTGAACCGGGTTGTTCCCCAAAACATGGTTGACCTTGCTTCAGCTTTATAACACCCACGCTGAACTTGGACGCTTTACCCACTCCCAGCTTGCCGCCCATACCCACAATCAGTTGAGAAACGAGGTTTTGAAGAATGGCGAATAAAACAACCAACTACAAGCTGACTAAACCCCTTGAATCTGAATTTTATGATGTAGGGGTTCAGAATGAAAACATGGATAAGATTGATACCCAAATGAAGGCCAATGCGGATGCCGTTGAAGCCCTTCAGAAAGGTCAATCCGAGAAGGCTGATCTGGTGGATGGTAAGGTTCCCGCCGAACAGCTTCCCAACATGAACTATGATCCCAAAGGTACGGCCCAAAACAAGGTAAGCGAACACAACCTTGATCAGACCGCCCACCCGTATCTGTTGAACCAGATCGGAACCTGTGTGGAAGCCGCACAGAACGCACAGGATGCCGCAAATGCGGCCTTGGATGCTGTGTCCGGTATCGTCTATACCATCAATGTTCTTCCTTCGCAGAATGGCACCCTGACCTATAACGGACAGGCCCAAAGTCCTTCTTGGAACGCTTATAACCCCGATGCGCTGACCTTGGGCGGCGTGACTACCGGCACCAATGCGGGAACCTACACGGCCACTTTCACACCCAAGGGGCGGTATAAGTGGGCAGACGGTACGCAGACCGCCAAGGAAGTGACTTGGACGATCAACGCAGCCACCATGACGATCCCCACGCAGAGCAACAGCCTTACTTATACCGGTTCGGCCCAAAGCCCCACTTGGAACAACTATGACAGCGGGAAAATGACGCTTGGAGGAACTACCAGCGGCACGAACGCCGGTTCCTACAATGCCACCTTCACGCCGAAAACGAACTACAAGTGGGCTGATGGAAGCACCGGGGCCAAAACGGTTGCTTGGAGCATTGCCAAGGCCGCTGGTAGTTTGTCTTTGAATAAGACTTCTATCAAACTGACCGCCGCAAAGACCACGGACACCATCACCGTGACAAGGGCGGGGGATGGTAAGATTACGGCCACTTCCAGCGCCCCCACGGTGGCTTCTGTGAGCGTTTCCGGTTCGGTGGTAACTGTTACCGCCAAGGCCAAAGGAAGCGCCACAATCACCGTCAGCGTGGGCGCTGGCACCAACCACACGGCCCCGGCCAATAAGACCTGTTCCGTTGAAGTGACATTGCCCACCAAGGTTCTGAACGATAACAGTTGGGCAACCATCCGGGAAGTCAGTTCCGCAGGTTTGGGGGCCAACTATTGGGCCGTTGGTGATGTGAAATCCATCGTTCTGAATGGCACCGTGAGGAATTACACTTTCAGCAACTTGACCGTGAACGCCTTTATTTTGGGCTTCAACCACAATTCCGCCAAGGAAGGTGCGAACAAGATTCACTTCCAGATCGGGAAGATCGGTTCCACGGCAGTTGCTTTGTGTGATAGCAATTATAACAACACCGGTGATGGTTTCCGCATGAATACCAGTCAGACGAACAGCGGTGGTTGGAACGCTTCACACATGAGAAAAACTGTATTGGGCAACAGTAACACCCCCACAAGCCCGTTGGCGAATAGCTTGATGGCGGCGCTTCCCGCCGATTTGAGGGCGGTTATGCAACCCGTGACCAAGTACACCGATAATACCGCCAACGGTGGCGGCAATGTTCAGACTTATGTAACGGCCACCACCGATTACTTGTTCTTGCTTGCTGAATTTGAAGTGTTCGGAACAAGAAGCTATGCAAATAGCTATGAACAGAATTATCAGGCACAATACGATTACTACAAAGCCGGTAATAGTAGAGTAGCCTATAATCATTCCGCCGTGTCCACGGCGGTGTGGTGGTGGCTTCGTTCCCCTTATTACTACAGCAGCAGTTATTTCCAGGGTGTCGGCACGGATGGCTACAACAGCAATAGCTATGCCTATTACTGTGCTGGTGTGCGGCCCGGCTTTGCCGCCTAATCCCCCGCAGGATTATCCCGGCCCCATCCCGCCCCCCGCAAGGGGGCGGCTTCGCCGGGTGAAAGGAAAATAAAAAAATATTCGGCGCGAAGCGCCGACGCGATTTTTGAAAAATTGCTTTTTCCGTTCAAAGTGCTATCACTTACCTGTCTTTAGAGCGCATACACAAACCGAAAAACGCCATACAATAATCTTATGCAAAATTTTTGGAGGTTATAGGATGGCGACCAATAAGCGGGTTTTTACCTTGCGATTATCAGATGAAGTATTTGACAAAATCGGGGCGCTTGCAACCCGTGATCATCGGTCAATAACCAACTACATTGAATATGTGCTTCTAAAGCACTTGGAAGATGTAGAAAGAGAGCAAGGCCCGATTGAAATTGACAACACACCAAGACGGGGGTGTAACCGTGTCCGTACTGAAGCAAAAAAAGCGAACCACAAGTAAGGCTGAATTCATCAATACAGCTAACCAAATCTATGTTGAAACCATCAATTTTCTTACCCGCCTTTCCGCCCGGTATTCCCGGCTGATAGCGGAGCCAATCGCAAAGCTGGCCGGTGAGATCATCGACCATGCGGAGAAGGCCAACAGCATCTTTCCTTCGGACAACCAGCGCATTGAAATGAGGAAGGCCCATCTTCTTGAAGCACGGGCTTCCCTGATGGCGCTGGATGTTCGCTTGACCCATGTTTACCTGATTCTGAACCAGAACACGGAAGGGGCCTTTACCACTTCAAGGGGAACCCGGTGAAGTCACAGGATGCAATGGAAAAGCTGGATAAGATGGCCCAAAACTTGGGTGAACTGATCGACAAAGAAAACGAACTTCTGAAAGGGGCAATCAAAAATGTAACAGCAAAACAGAAATAATTTCCCATTAGGTGTGCAACTGATAATGAGCCTGTTGGCGGTGTGGTGGTGGCTTCGTTCCCCTAATTACAACAACAACAATAATTTCCAGAATGTCAACACGGATGGCAACAACAACAATAACAATGCCAATTACTGTGCTGGTGTGCGGCCCGGATTTTGCAAATATACACGGTCAAATGTAGTAACAGAAGGCAAACGGCTTTTCAGGTGAAAGACGACCGATGTAAAAAGGAGTTGTACTTCCTTGGGTTTCAATCCCTAAAACTGCCCTTTGATGCCCTTACACGGACGCTTCTTGCATGGTGGGTGATCGTGCCTTAACTCATTTCATGTGTAAGGACAAAGCAATTTAGATGGCACCCTACAACGCATTTGTACGAGGGGCGAATACTTTTATTATGACAAGCCAAGAACGGCATGAAGCAAGGTTCCAGCGCCGCAAAGCAAAGCGGTTGGAACGGAAACAGGCCCGGTGTAATAGCCTTGGGCCAATGAATAAAGTTTTTCCTATCGGAAGATGTTCTTCTATGGGAAAAAGTGCTGTAACGGGGTACGGTGGAAGCAAAGTGTTCAAAACTTTGAAGCCCACCTATTTTCTGGTACGGCAACACGGCGGCGAACGGTGTTGGAACAGACTTGGAAGCCCAAATCTTGTTCCCATTTCACCCTTCGGGAACGGGGAAAAATCCGCCCGATAGATGCCCCGTACATTACGGATCGACAAATCCACAAAACCCTGTGTAATGAAGTCCTGATCCCGCTGTATTCACCTTCCATGATCTATGACAACGGGGCAAGCCAAAAGGAAAGGGCCTTCATTGGCAGTTCAAACGGATCAAACAACAGCTTGGATGGCATTACCGGCGTTATGGCCGGGAAGGTGCTGTGTTGCTGTTGGATTTGAAAGGGTTCTTTCCAAATGCTTCCCACGCCCTGTTATATCAGCGGCACCGGGAATTGATCTTGAACCCTGATCTTCAAAACTTGGCTGATACGATCATCCAGTTTTCCCCATGCCCGACACCGGGCCGCGGCTTGCCTTTGGGTGTGGAGCCTTCCCAACAGGAAATGGTGGCCTTGCCCAGCAAGATTGACCAATGGATCAAGTGTCAGGCCCATGTTCATTGCGCCGGTCATTACATGGATGATTACTATGCTTTCTTTGCCACGGTGGATGAAGCAAAGTTCATGGGGCATGAAATTGTAAGGCGTTTTGAAGCCGCTGGAATTCGGGTGAACAAGCGGAAATGCAAAGTGATCCCACTTACAAAGCCGTTTCGGTTTTGTAAGGCCCGATTTACATTGACCGAAACCGGAAAGGTGAAAGTAAATGGAAGTCGGGATGGAGTGAAACGGGCAAGGCGAAAGCTGAAGCTATTTCACAAAGAATTCAAAGAGGGAAAAAGAACCTTCTTTGATATTGAACAGCACATGGAATGCCAAAGCGCCTATTACCGGAACTTCAATGATCATGGGCGGTTATTGCGTTTGCGGCGGCTGTATCATGCTATCTTTTTCGGAGGTGCGGAATGTTTAGAATCATCAAAACCGGGGCCTGTATTGGCCTAACTGAAAATCTGAACTATATCAAACAAGCCGAAAATGGTTGCTACATCCTTTGCCCGGAGCCTGATGCTTCGGGCATTGTTTTTGAGGGTGTGGCTTACCATTTGTTGGGCCGTGCCGCTATGGACGAACTGGAAACTGTGAGTTTGGAGGAAACGGACGCAGGAACCGAGATCACCAAAGCCACAGAAGCCGGTGGAATCGTCTTTGTGACCTTGGCGGAAGCCGGGAGCATTGACGCTGAAACGGCGGCGGAACACGCTGATTTGTTCGCTGAATGGGCTTTCCCTGTTGGCTACACGGTGGGGCAGATTCGCCGGTATAACGGAACCCTTTACAAGTGTGTTCAGAACCATACTTCCCAAGCTGATTGGACACCTGACACCGCTTCCAGCCTGTGGAGCAAAACCAGTGATCCCGCTGAAGAATGGCCTGAATGGAGCCAACCGGTGGGAGCGCATGACGCTTATTCCAAGGGGGCAAAGGTGAGCCATAAGGAAAAGCATTGGATTTCCACGGTGGATTCCAATGTGTGGGAACCCGGTGTGTACGGGTGGGAGGAAAGCACGAATGGAGTATAAAACCTATGTTTGCCGTAAACGGGCAAGGTTCAAGGCGATTTGCGGACAAGTGAACATTCCGTATGGAACCACCCTGAATGGTCAGGGTGGTTTTCTGATCCTGAATGATCTTCCGGTGTGTTCGGCCACCAGCCAAAACGCCTATGACTTCTTCACACAGAATGATGATGGCATGGGGCAGGAACGGGGCGAACTGTTGAACCGGATCATTCCCAAGCTGGAAAAGCGTGATGCCGGGTATCAGGCCCGGTGGGGGAAGATTTGGAAAGATGCCCTTTGTCAGAAGTACAAGCGCCCGGATCAGGAAGAACATTGGATTTGGAACTTCGACTTCTACAACGGCCCTGTTGAGGATTTGCGCTATATTGCCGCCCTGATCGGGGCCTGATAGGAGGGAAAAGCCATGACGATTTATCAGGTGTTGTGCTTGATTGGTGTTCCCGCCTTGATTTTGGCAGTATTCAAATACCTGTGGAGTCAAATCAAGCATAATACCGAGGATTCCAAGGCTTTGAAGGCCGGTATTCAGGCCCTTCTTCGGGCGCAGATGATCAGCGATTTCAATAAGTATTCCGAAAAAAGGCTATGCCCCAATCTATACACGGGATAATTTTGAAAATTGCTGGAAGCAGTATCATTCTTTGGGGGTGAATGGGGTGATGGACGATCTTCACAGAAAATTCTTGGAGTTGTCCACCGATCCCCGGAAGAATGAGCAGACGAACCAAAAAGCCAAAGCGTGAGTTTTCCAAGCTGATCCTGTATGTGGTGGGGGCCGTAACCGTTGGGGTTACGGCCTTCACCCTTATCATGGTTTGGAAAACTGAAAACCTTGAACCGCTGGCCTATTTGATCCCCGCCATATTTGCTGAATTGGCAACCGCAACCGGGTTTTACTATTCCAAAGCCAAAGCCGAAAACCGGATCAAACTTCGGAAGTTGTATGGCCCGGAAATCTATAACGATGCAAAGGAGATTTGAAACCATGCTGAACGCTGTTTTGAACAATCTGATCAATATTGGGTGGGCCATGCTGATCTTCCTGTGTGCGTACCTGTCCAATGTTGCTTTTTTCCCTTTACTACAACATTAAGGTTTTGCTTCAGCCCTTCGACAGACAGAAAATGATCAATTCCGGGCTGAAGGTTGCCACCTTCGTTGTGGGCCTGACCTTGCTTTGTGTAGCAATCACCACCCTTCCGATTTATGCAGATCAGCTTGGGTGGGCAATCCCGGAAGAATACACAGAAATTTTTGCTGATTTGGTTATTGTAGGCGCTGTGCTGATGGTGTCTTGTAAGTATATCGCAGAAGCCTTCACCAAGTTCAGGGCCATTCTTCAGGTGAAAGGAGATACAGAAAATGAGTAATTCCCCCTTGCAACCTATACCCGGATCACGAAAAACAAAACCAGCCCCCGGAACCATGCCATTGACACCATCACGATTCATTGTATCGTTAGGCAATGGACAGCAAAACAGGGGTGTGATTATTTCGCCACCACAGACCGGCAATGTTCCGCCAACTATGTTGTTGGTAAGGATGGTTCCATTGGCCTTTCCGTGGATGAAAAGGATCGTTCTTGGTGTTCCAGCAACGGCACCAATGACAACCGGGCAATCACCATTGAAGTTGCTTCCGACACCACCCACCCTTACGCCGTCACCGCCAAGGCTTATGCGGCCCTGTTGGATTTGGTAACGGATATTTGCAAGCGGAACGGGATCAAGAAGTTGGTATGGAGTACGAACAAGAATGACCGTGTGAACCATCGGAACGGATGCAACATGACCGTTCATCGTGACTTCGCCAACAAAGCCTGTCCGGGGGAATATCTTTATTCCAGACACGGGGAGATTGCCGCAGAAGTCAACAGAAGGCTTCAGGGCGCTTCCAATGGTGGTGGGGTAGTAGTTACACCCCCAGCCGCAGAAAAGCCCACAGGCGGCCCCACAGGGGCCACCGTGGCCCCTTACCTTGTGCGGGTGAAGATCACCAACCTGAATATCCGTAAAGGCCCGGCACAAACTACGGTGCAACCGGCTACATCCAGCCCGGTATTTATACCATCGTGGCCGAAAGCACCGGCAAAGGTGCGGCCAAGTGGGGCAAACTGAAAAGCGGTGCCGGGTGGATTTCCCTTGACTACGCCACCAAAACCTGACCATGAGAAAAGGCCCTTCCGGTTCAAGCTGGAAGGGCCTTTTTTGCGTGTTTCTACTATGTTACTGCCGTGATGGTCCTCAGCGCCTTGAACGTGCCCGTCACCTCCATCATCGCCCTGCTCAGCGTGGCCGGCCTGGCCGTCTCTCTTGCCCTTCAGAACACCCTGTCCAACCTGGCCAGCGGCATCGTCATCATGGTCTCCAAGCCCTTCGTCGTAGGTGACTATGTGGAAATCGACAATGTGGGCGGCACGGTATCCACTGTGGGTCTGGTCTACTCCATGCTGGTCACCGTGGAAAACAAGGAGATCTATATCCCCAACAGCCAGCTCTCCTCTGCCACCATCATCAACTACACCCATTTGGGCCACCGCCGCATGGAGCTGCTCTTTTCTGCCTCCTATGACGCCCCCACTGAGACCGTAAAAACTGCCCTGCGGGAAGTGGTAGAGCAGTTCCCGCAAATTCTCTCCGATCCCGCCCCTGCCATCTGGCTCAACGCCTATAAGGACAGCTGCATTGAGTATGTGGTGCGGGTCTGGACCACCACGGAGGACTACTGGAACGCCTCCAGCGGTCTCAACCGGTTCGGGACGACCGGGAACCATCGGCAGCACCACCATGCGGCTGCTGCCACCACCTTCTCCGCCGACGGGCGGTGCGTCTCCTTATTAAAGGTGCTGCTCACCAATGTGTGCGCCTACGACTGCCAGTACTGCGTCAACCGCCGGTCCAACGACGTGCCCCGGGCCGCCTTCACCCCCCGGGAGCTGGCCGAGCTGACCATGGGCTTCTACCGGCGCAACTACATCGAGGGGCTTTTTCTCTCCTCGGCGGTGCTGCGGGACCCGGACTACACCACGGAGCTGATGATCGCCTCCCTGCGCCTTCTGCGGGAGGAGTACCGCTTCGGGGGGTACATCCACGCCAAGGCCATCCCGGGAGCCGACCCTCTGCTTACCCGCCGCCTGGGCCTGCTGGCCGACCGGATGTCGGTGAACATCGAGCTGCCCAGCGCCAAAAGCCTCTCCCTGCTGGCGCCGGACAAAAAAAGGAGGCCATCCTGGCCCCCATGAGGCAGATCCGGGACGGCATCACCGTCTCCCGGCAGGAGCTGAAGCTCTGCCGCCACGCGCCCCACTTCGTCCCTGCGGGCCAGTCCACACAGCTGATTATCGGCGCCACCCCGGAAAGCGACCGCCAGATTCTCCGCCTGACCGAGGGGCTGTACGACAAATACCGGCTGAAGCGGGTGTTCTACTCCGCCTATATGCCCGTATCCAGCAGCCCCCTGCAACCCCCGCCCCCCAGGGCTTTCAGCCCCCCTGCTGCGGGAGCACCGGCTGTATCAGGCGGACTGGCTGCTGCGGTACTACGGCTTCCGGGCGGAGGAGATTGCTGGAGGAGGACCAGCCCAACCTGGACCCCCGGATGGACCCCAAGTGCACCTGGGCCCTCCGGCACCTGGACTTCTTCCCGGTGGAGGTCAACCGGGCCGACTACGAGGCCCTGTTGCGGGTGCCGGGCATTGGATGGTCAAAAAGTGCCCGGCAATTTTGGCCGCCCGGCGCTTCGGCCCTTTGAACTTCCAGGGTCTCAAACAGCTGGGGTGGTACTGAAGCGGGCCCAGTATTTCATTACCTGTTCCGGCAGGATGGGCGGGGCTTCGGGTCAACCAGGATGGACTGCTGCGCCATCTGGTAGCTCTGGAGGCCCCCAACCTGGCCCAACCGGAATGGGAACAGCTGTCTCTCTTTCTCCATGGGAGGTGCGTCATGAACTGGACTCAGGTCTCCTATCTCTATGACGGCTCCCTGGCTGGTTTCTCACCTGCGTATTTGAGGCCTACACCCACCGGGAGGAGCCGGCTGACTTCACCCCCTTCGACCAGGCCTGCGCCTCCTTCTACGCCCAGCGATCGGTGGAAACCGACCGGGCCAAGGCACAGCGGGTATACCGCTCCCTGGAGGGCAAGCTGGGAAAGGCTGGAAAAGACTGGCTGCTGCGGGGATTTCTTACCTGCCTGCCCGACCGGGAGCTGTGGCTGTGGCGTTTTCTCCGCCTGGGATACAAGCGAGGGCCCGGCTTTACCCGGGACCTGACCAACCCAGCGGTGTACCAAGTACACAGGGCAGTGCTGGCCCTTAACAGTGAGGCCCACCAGTTTACCGGCTTCGTCCGCTTCTTCCCAGCTGGAGGGGGTGCTGGTGGGGGCCATCACCCCCAAAAACCGGGTGTTGCCTTTGCTGCGGGGCCATTTCTGCGCCCGTCTACCCCAGGAGCAGTTCCTCCTCTACGACAAGACACACCAGGAGGCCCTGGTCTACACTCCTGGCCGTTGGGCCATCCTGCCTATGGAGGATTTTGAAATAGGCCCGGCAGACCAGGAGGAATTGGCCTACCGAAAATGTGGCGCAGCTTTTACCACACCATCTCCATTGAGGGGCGCTACAACCCCAAGTGCCGCATGACCCATATGCCCAAACGGTACTGGGGAGACATGACCGAATTTGCCCCCGCCGGAGCAGGAGGCTCTGGCGGAATGAAAACAGCGGACCGATCAGAATCCATCTGATCGGTCCGCTGTTCGTTTTTTCATTAACGCTGCTTAAAGGCGAAGAATCGCTGGCCAAAGTAATTGAGGATCACGAAAAGTCCCGAGCCGGCCAGCATAGTCGGGTTACCCTGGAGCTGTTCGCTCAGTCCCCAGCCGGAAAGCACCCATGCACGGCAGGCTTGGCCAGGCCGTAAGCCAGCAAAGCCAGCACACCGAGATGTTCACCACAAACCGCAGGCACCACGCCCGCCGCCCTTCTCCTGGTTGCGCCCACCACGAGCGGAACATCAGGATGCTCCCAATGAGCAGCTGGAGCAGGATGACGGTGGTAAAGCCCTCCAGAGCCTGTCCGCTGATCTTCTGCCACAGGGACCAGATGCCCAGCACCACCGGGAGCACAAAAACACCACCACCCCCAGCATGGTGACCAGCTGCAGGGGGCGCGGTGGAAAAGGCGGCGATATTGGTCAGGGCATACCGGGAGAGGCTGCGCAGGGACCACTTGGACTCCCCCTCGAGACGGGGCTGGACTTCGAATTCCACCTGAGTGGTACTGAAGCCGATCCAGGAGGACAGGGCCCGGAAGAAGGCGTTCTTCTCCCGCATGGCGATGAGACATCCACCGCCCGCCGGTCCAGCAGCTTGAAGTCAGAGGCGCGGGACATGTCGATCCCGGTGGCCCTGCTGATGAAGTGGTAAAAGGTCTGGCCGCCAGGGTGTGGAGGGGACTCTCCTTTCCACGGCTGATCTTGACGCCCTCCACGACCTGCCAGCCCTGCTGCCAGAGGCGGTACATGTCCAGGATCTTCTCCGGCGGGTGCTGGAAGTCGCAGTCCATCACCACGGTGCAGTCGCCCCCGGGACTGGGCAAGGCCGGCGAAGATGGCCGCCTCCTTGCCGAAGTTGCGGGAAAACAGACTGCCCCGCACCTGAGGATGCCGGGCAGTCTGGGCCTGGATGGTCTCCCAGGTGCGGTCCCGGGAGCCGTCGTTGACAAAGAGAATCTCGTGCCGGATTCCCTCTTTCTCCCAGCAGAGGACAGATGGTATCTGCCGCCGGGGGGAACGGAATCCTGCTCATTGTAGGCGGGGAGCACTACCGTCAGCAGTCCGTCCCGCAGCGAGTTCTGTGTATCCATGGGATCATCTCCTGTTCTCAAAGGCCAGCTCATAGTCGCTCTTGGGGGTGTACTCCTCCTGCATCCGGACCACCACCCGGCCGTCCAGCACCTGGACGCTGCCCTGGGCGGGGTACAGGGGCATTTGGCCTGGAATTCCTTGGACTGGGAGACCTGGCCAGCATAACCTCCTCGTCCGGCTCCTCCACGTGGATATTGAGCCAGTCGCTGAGGTAGTAGTAGATATGCTTATTGAGGGGGGCCACCGTGTTCAGGGGGACACTGTAATGGTCCACCAGAGCATAGCTTTCGATCTGGGAGTAAATCCGGTCCACGGGGAAGGAACCGATAATGACGATCTCCTCCTCTCCCGTGTAGCCCGGGCAGCTCTCAATCCGCTCCATCAGCCGGGTCGCATAGCTGAGGGTAGAGCGGTGGGCCTGCTCGGAAGCAGTGTAGAGGATATTATTGATGTTGGCTCCATACAGGCACAGGCAAACCATGCAGACCGCCAGCGCCCAGGAGACCGTCACGCCCGCACGGGGGCGAGGCAGCAGGCTCAGTCCCAAGTCGGCACACAGCAGCACGGCAGCGTACACCAGCACATAGGGGTACTTCATAATCGGGGTGGCGTCGGAGTAGGGGGAAATAATCTGGGCAAAACTCACTGCCACGGGCAGCAGCAGGAGCATGACAACCGCACCGGCTACCCGCCATACCTCCCGCCACAGGGAGCGGCGCACTAGGATAGCGAAAAAGCACACCGCAGCCAGCAGGGTAGCCAGCACATCCAGCCCCGCCATAAGCGGAGTGGTAAAGGCGTTGGAAGAACCGGGCACAAAGAAGAACACCACCACCTGCTTATAGGCAGACAGCAGCAAAGAGGGCAGCTGAGCAATGGGATAACCGCTGCCCGCCTGGCTCATCCCCAGGTATTCCAGCAGCTCCAGCCCTTTTACCTTCAAAAACACCTGTAAAATGACGTAGTAGGCCACAGCTCCCACCGCCAGGAAGGCCAACAGGCGCACACCCAGCACGGCGGTCTCCTTACACTGTGCCCGGTGGCTGAGGCACCGCTTCAAAATCACCAGCACCGACAGGGCCACCGCCACGGCGGCGTAGGCCTGGTAGATGCCCATGGACAGGGCCAGCAGCAAGCTTCCTGCCACAGCCCATCGCCAACCTTTTTCGCCATCGCCACCGCCAGCACAGCCAGGAAAAAATGGCCAGACAATAGGCAGAGGCGGTAAACATGTACAGGAAGGTATAGCCCATGCAGGGGAAGGCGGCCATGCTCACCCCCAGCAGGGCGGACAGAGACCGGCTGCGCATCCCCAGCACGCTCACAATGCCCACCGCCGCCAGGGCCAGGAACACCATAGCGAAAAAAGCCGATGAGGGCGGGCATCTGGGTAAAGGTATTCAGCGCCGAGGCATAGTGGAGAAACCACCGGCCCGAAACCGTCATCTGCTGGGGGTCAAACACCCGGCTCAGTCCATCGGAGTTCGGAATGATATTGGTAAACGCAAACAGGTGCACCAAATAACCCGAAACAAAAGCAGGCCAGGAAAGCGGCCCGCTGGGGGGACGAGGTGCGCTGAAACAGATTTCCGACAATGCGGTCAAGGGGCATGAAAGGACCTCCTTTTCAATCAAACCATACGTGTAAATAAACCGCTGACCAGTTTATTCCGCAGGCATTATTGTAGGATACTTTGTATCAAATTGCAAGGGAGCCACATTACGCCTCGGGTTGGAAATATCCATTTCCGTTCTCCTCCCAGATGGTTCCCAAAGGTTGCCCTGGCGATCCGTCACCCGATAGCTCTTCTCCCCAGTGACCTCCAGCTGGGCAGGAATCAACTGTTCGCCGTCATAGTAATACAGCAGATCAAAGCGGTCGGGGGCGATTGCTCTCATAGTTCCACTGCTGATACATTGGGGTGGTGGGCAGAGGCGTTACGCTGGGCAGTCCCAGCCCCCCCACCGCAGTGATCAGCCCGGAAAAGGCCCAGCTGCTCTCGGTGCAGCCGTGGATATGCTCATGGTAGTAGAAATTCTGGTCCGGAAGGTAGCTGGCCTTCAGATTCAAAATTCCCACTTTGGTCTCACCTGCCACCTGGTCCTCCTTTAGCGTGGACAAAACTGCGTGTGCAATCTTCCGATCAGTCTGATAGGTGTCCCGGTAATCACTTAATTCAGACAGACAGGCTATCGAACATACCAACGCAAGGCTGCCGCCGCCCAGGGCAGAACCCTGCGCCAGCGGCAGAAGATCAGCTCCGCCACCGTATCCGCCACCAGGCGATTCCGACAAAGGAAGTCACCGTTCCCCGCAGAGAGAACCAGGGATTGCCCAAAATCAGGAACGGGGTCACCGGGGGCCACCGCCAGCAGGATGCCCACAAGCCAGGCCAGCAGACGGATGCCCCCCTGCGGTGCGGTCCGACTTGCGGCTATCTTCCTTCCAGGCAAGGTAACCAAAGCCCGCACACCCGGCCGCCATCACCGCCAGCCACAGCCACAGGCCATGGGAAAGCAAGATCTGGATTCCCGGATAAAGCCCTTTCCCAGGGGTCAGCAGGCCGCCCTCGAGGTCTGCTTTGTGGACCAGATGCCCCCCGGCATGCGCAAGACCCTGTATTTCAAGGACGACGACGCCCGGCTCAGCTTCCTCATGGGCAACTACCTGACCCTAACCAACCTCTCCCAGCGGGAGGTCCAGCGGATCATCGATCTGCGCATCTCCCCCATCAATATATCCGTCCACACCACCGACCGGTCGCTGCGGGTGGAGATGCTGAAAAACCGCCGGGCCGGGGAGAGCATCGAGATCATGCGCCGCTTCGCCCGGCACCAGATCACCATGAACTGTCAGATCGTCTCCTGCCCCGGGATCAATGACGGACCCGCCCTGGACCGGACCCTGCGGGACCTGGCGGAGATGTTCCCCGTCGTCCACAGCATGTCCGTGGTCCCGGTGGGGGTGACCAAGTTCCGGGAGGGGCTGTATCCACTGCGCCCGTACACCCGGGAGGAAGCGGGGGCGGTGGTGGACCAGGTGGAGGCCTTTGCGGCGGCCCACCGCGACGCCCACGGCACAGCCCTGGTCTGGTGCTCTGACGAGTTCTACCTGCTGGCCGGGCGGCCCCTGCCGGAGGAGGACTACTACGAGGAGTTTACCCAGCTGGACAACGGGGTGGGGCATGCTCACCCTGCTGACGCAGGAATTCCGCCGGGGACTAGATCTGATGGAGCCCGAGGAGATGGAGGGGACCACCCCCTTCTCCATCGCCACCAGGCGTGTCCGCCGCCCCGTTTTTAACGGAATTGGTGGCCAGAGCTGGGCGGAAAAAATGTGGTAAAATAGGGGACGGTGTACCCCATCCGCAACGACTTCTTCGGGGAGACCATCACGGTGGCCGGCCTGGTCACCGGCGGCGACCTGATCGCCCAGCTGCGGGGGAAAGCCCCTGGGGAGCGGCTGCTCATCCCCGCCAACATGCTCCGCCACGGGGAGCGGGTCTTTTTGGATGACGTGTCGCTGGATGATGTGGAGCGGGAACTGGGGGTGCCGGTGATCCCCGTGGAGCAGGACGGCTATGAGCTGCTGGACGCCATGTGCGGCATCTGCCTGTTCCCCCGACAGAGACCCCGACAGGAGCTCCCCGGGAGGAGACGGAATATTATCAATACAACCCCTGAGAGGGAATTAGGAATGAGGAATTAGGAGGTAGGGAATTATGGGCGCCTGGGGCGCGCGGACTCGGCGCAGGCCGCCCCTATCTCCTATCCTCTAAAATTCCTCATTCCCTAATTCCTAACTCATCAAGAGGATATGTATGAAGCCCTTTGCCATCGTGGGCCGGCCCAATGTGGGCAAGTCCATGCTCTTCAATAAGCTGTGCGGCCGGCGGCTGTCCATCGTGGAGGACAC
>VOFD01001989.1_pt1 | contig 24440 bp, 35 predicted proteins | sample 5384101 | NCBI WGS metagenome assembly VOFD01 (sample SAMN12384723, study PRJNA508395) | human gut metagenome | isolation source: healthy gut C | host: Homo sapiens
GTTATTCAATATTTAATTCAATGCTTCCTGTGAAACTCTCGCATTCAATGCCGATATAATTTCCACCATCAGGAAGTGTAATTGTGTCGCTATAAGTTCCGGTTGCTTCAATCAAAGTGACTGCTTCATCAGATCCAGAAATCCAAAATACTTTTGCAGTACCTTCCGTAATCTCCAAAGTGCAATCAATAGACAATTCCTTACCGGCTTCTCTCTTTATGGAAGTTCCTCCGAACAAATACTCTGTATCTGAAAAATTCTCATAATCAGCCGTATAAGTTCCCGTATAATCATCAATCCCTTTTTCTTTTGTTCCTTCCAAAGATAACTTTCCTGTAAGTTCTATGGCTCCAGCCGACTGAACGATATTATTATAATGATCGAGAATTTCATCTTTTGAACAGCCAGAAATCATAAAACTTCCCAAAAGAACAAATGCCAATGCTAAAACTATTTTCTTCATAAAATCATCACCAGCCTTTCTTTGGTGCTACCTTTTTGGCCTTTTTCTTTGTTTGGGTTGCTTCTCGCTCTTTCATGCACAAAATCAAGATGGCAGAAATAACAACAGCAAGCACAAGACTGCAAGAACAGGTTCCGATATTCCAGTTGACTGCGGTATCATAGCTGCGGTAGCCTACCATTCCGAGACTTGCGGTAATCGGATAAAGGTTTGCTAATGTCATATTTCCTGCGGCAAACATCCCTCCGAAAGGATATGACTGGAAATTAAAATTGTTTTTCCCTTTGTATCGCAAAGCTCGCGAATAAAAGAACGTACTTCTGCAATTCCAATCGGGTCAAGCCCATTGATAGGTTCATCTAAAATCAGAAGTTCAGGGTCGTGCATAACTGCAAGTGCAATCGCAAGCCGTTGTTTCATACCAAGAGAATACTGGGAAAACAGTTTTTTGTCTTTATAAGGCAATCCTACCAAATCCAATGTGTTTTTAATTGAATGACGGTTGGGTATGCCCCGTAAGGTAGCAAAAATTTGTAAGTTTTCCGTAGCAGTCAAATTAGGGTAAAAACCGGGTGACTCAATCAGACTACCGATACGGGGCAACAATTTCTTTTCATTCCCCTGCAAAGACTTTCCCCATATTTTAACTTCGCCGGAAGTTGGCTTTGTCAATCAAGTAGCATTTTCATAGTGGTCGTTTTTCCGGCTCCGTTTCTTCCAAGCAGTCCGTAAATTCTCCCTTTCTGCACATGAATATTTAAGTCAGCGACACTCTTTTTGTGAGCCGTACTGTTTGGTAAGATTTTTTTGTTTCAATGATATAATTTTTGTCCATATTCAAACCTCCTGTTCTGTAAACTATTCTATCATACCAACCTTGCATTAACCTTGCCGCAACCTTGCATTAACCTTGCAATTTGAAATATTGTCCCAAAAATAATTAAGGCTCCCGTCAAAAGAACGGGAGAACCTTAATTTGCTAAGGGAAAAAGCAAAGTAAATTCCGTTCCTGTTCCCTGTGTGCTATTTGCTGTTATTGTGCCGTTCATTTTTTTCTACAAGTTGGTGTGCGATAGAAAGCCCAAGACCGCTGCCTTTTTTCAGACCGTCCCTTATCGCATTTATAGAGCCGTTCAAAAATATGCTTCAAATCTTCTTTTTCAATCCCTATTCCATTATCTGCTAATCGGATTTGCATATTTTTTTCCTGCTTTGATAGGATTATTTCTATTTTATCCGCATGACTGCGAGAAATTACAGCTGTTTCGATATAGTCGTCCCTGTCTTTTCCTGTAACAATTCCTTTATGTGCAGCGTCAAGATACCCAATAAGCGTTGTAAGCGGTGTCCGAACATCATGGGAAAGACTTGTCATAAGCTGTCGGTTTGTTTCTTCTGTCTGCCGGACAGTAGAAAGCCTGCTCTCATAAGACACAACAATCTCATTTATTTCATAGGCAAGAGGGGCTACCAGTTCATTTGTTGCAGATAAAATACGTCTGTTTCCATTTCCGTTTTTTACATCAATCAATGCGTCTGTTATCTCGGCTATCTGTTTTTAACACGTCGAATAGCAAAGCAGGAAACAAGAATAGAGAAAAGTGCAATTATTATGGATAGAAAAATGACTGCTTCCATAGAAAATCAAACCTCCTTGTTAAAACGATAACCGATACCTTTAATCGTTTGAATATATTTTGGACTTCCGGGATTTACCTCTAATTTCTTGCGAAGTCGGCTGATAATCGCCATAATGTTGCTGTCATCATAGAAATATTCCTCTCTCCACACTTCTTCATAAATCTGTTGCTTTGTCAGAATTTTCCCTTGATTTTTCGCGCAGTATAAGAGTAAGTCAAATTCTTTTGGAGGCAATTCAAAAGTTCCATTTTCCGTAGTAACAGAACGATTTTCAATATCAATTTTCAACCCGTCAAATTCAAGTTGCTGTGATATTCCGTCCTGTTGATTGAAACGGGTATAACGGCGTATAAGGGAAACGATACGGGCTATCAGTTCGTCCATGTCAAAAAGGTTTTGTCAAATAATCATCAGCTCCTGCCCTTAAACCGCGTACTTTAGAAGCACTGTCATTTTTTGATGTAAACATCAAAATCGGCAGGCTGCTTTCTTTTCTAATTTCTTCCAATGTTTCAAATCCGTCCATACCAGGCATCATAACGTCCAGTATCACAAGTTGATATTCTCTCTCTTTTAATTTTTGTAATCCCTCTTTTCCCGTATTACAAAAATCAGCTTCTATATCTTCTGATAGCACGCTGCGTTTAATCAGCGCACAAAGTTCCTTATCATCATCTATAATCAAAACTTTATTCATGGTATAGCTCCTTTCCTTGTTTGGTTCTACCGTCAATCGGTTTTTCCGCGTCTTTTGGTATCAACCACATATACCCAAGTTTTGAAACACCCTGTATGCGTTTCTCCCTGCAAAGTATCTGTACCCGCCTTTCAGAAATTCCCCACTTCTTTGCTGCTTCGGGGCAAGACATATATTCCATAACAACACCCGTCCTTTCTGAAAATCTTATCATAATAATTATAGTCGGACACACGAACAATAGCAAGTATATAAATATGAATTATTATGGCTATTTAGTGGAACTGTATAGACATATCCAAAGAGAAAGAGGAACAGTAAAATGTAACTGGGTGAATGACTATGGCAAAAAGACCAGTACCAAGATACGACTTTAAGGCTTTTGGAGCAGCAATAAAGGCGGCGCGGACGGGGCGCAAAGAAAGCCGCAAACAGGTAAGTGATGAAATGTATATTTCTCCCCGCTACCTTGCGAATATAGAGAATAAGGGGCAACACCCCAGTTTGCAGATTTTTTTGAGCTTATGCTCCGTTACAATATATCCGTAGACCAGTTTTTTTTTAGATACGCCCACCCAAAAGACACAAATCGGCGGCAGCTTGACGCGCTGCTCGACGATATGAGCGACACCGGCATACGGATTGTAACCGCTACTGCGAAAGAGATAGCAGAAGTCGAAAAAAGAGGACAGATAAATGTGTCCGGCAAACTGAACAGGATTTAAAAAGCGTTGTAATCTTTTGAGATTGCAGCGTTTTTCTTTTTTTGCTCTTTTTTGGCATATAGAGCATTGCGTTGTAGTAACCAGTGAGGAAAAAACTTTCGTAGCAAGCATAGGAAAGGGGTACCTTTCTTTCCGTATTTTCCCCCTCCTGCGCTGCGGCGCGTCGGTTGAAAATTGCTTGTTGGGAAGTGTCCCAAACCCTCGGAATGGAAAGGAGTGATTGCATGAATGGACGCAAAAAGAAAAGTACAAATCAAATTCAGAGTAACCGAGGAAGAACGGGCATTGATTGAGCAAAAAATGAAGCTCGTCCCTACCCGGAACATGGAAGCCTATTTGCGAAAAATGGCAATCGACGGGTACATCATTCAGATAGACCACGCCGACATAAAGGCTATGACAGCAGAGATACAGAAAATCGGGGTCAATATACAGACGGGAAAACGCTTGTGTCCTCCTTTGGGTGCAGCTATGAAACGGCAGATATTGAGTTTGGATTTACGCTTGCACAAGCCATAGAGAAAGGGAACAATCTCGCCCACCATTTGATACAGTCCTTTGAGCCGGGGAAGTGGATTATGAGAAAGCCCACGAAATCGGGAAACAGCTTGCCGACGCGGTAACAAAGGGACAGCATGAATATGTCTTAACTACCCACATAGACAAGGGGCATATCCATAACGTACGCCCGGATAGGGCAATGAGAAAAGCAGTATGAGGTACTGCCCCGTAAGATAACGCGGGAAACAACCAGCCTAACCGAAAGGCGAAAGCTGACACGGGAACACAGTACGGCTGGAAAGCGGTAAGTCACCTAAAGGCAATCGGGTGCGACTGAACCGCAATGTTAATCGGATATAAGGTATAAGTTGGATTTACTGAACGTGAGCTTCCAGTTTCTGTTATGTGCCGATAGAGGAAAATTGCCTGAAACCTCTGGTACGGAAAAGGCAAGTTATGGTTGTGGGCTTGTCGGTTATCAATCATTCCGTACAACCTGTAGGGGAACCTATGGTAACGAAGCGAAAGCGATACCGAGAATCCGAATTTACCAAGTCTCATTGCTAACCGGGGATGCCCTAACCAGGAGTGCCGCACGAAAGGGGGAATGAAGCTTTGGAGCCTGAAAATCCTGCATGGGTACGGAGTGCTCGTAGTAGTCCGAGAGGGGTAATGACCCTTACATGGCGAAGGGGCACAGTTATTGCGCACTAAAATTAGAAGTTGATTAGGGAGGAAAACCTCACATGAAGCCAACAACGGAAATTTTAGCAAGAATCAGTCAAAACTCACTTGCAAATAAAGAAGAAGTATTTACAAAACTGTATCGCTATCTGTTGCGTCCTGACATTTACTTTGTGGCATACAAAAACCTGTATGCCAACAACGGTGCGGCAACAAAAGGAGTAAACGAGGATACGGCGGACGGTTTCAGTGAAGCCAAAATAGATAGTATTATCAAAGCATTGGCGGACGAAACCTATCAGCCCATGCCGGTGAGGCGAACCTATATCCAGAAGAAGAATAACCGCAAAAAGCTGCGTCCCTTAGGTATACCAACCTTTACTGACAAATTGGTGCAGGAAGTGTTGCGGATGATACTGGAAGCGGTATATGAACCTATCTTTCTGGATGTCTCCCACGGTTTTAGGCCAAAAAGAAGTTGTCATACGGCCTTAAAACAGTTGAGACGGGAGTTCAACGGTACGCGTTGGTTTGTTGAAGGCGACATCAAAGGTTGCTTTGACAACATCAACCACGCTGTTCTTGTAGGCTTGCTGAACAATAAAATCAAGGACGCTCGGATAACCAAGCTGATTTACAAATTCCTAAAAGCAGGATATTTAGAGAATTGGCAGTACCATAAGACGTACAGCGGTACACCGCAAGGCGGTATCATTTCTCCGCTACTCGCCAACATCTACCTGCATGAATTGGACAAGTTTGTAATGAAGTTGAAATCCGAATTTGACACGCCCGGAGTGGGACAAATCACACCTGAATACCGAGAGCTGCACAATGAAATCAAACGGCTATCCCACCGCTTGACGAAAGTAACAGGTGAGGAAAGGGAAATGGTGCTGGCAGAGTATAAGCCCAAACGTCAGAAACTGATGACCATTCCCTGCACTGCGCAGACCGACAAAAAACTGAAATATGTTCGGTATGCGGATGATTTTCTAATAGCAGTCAAGGGAAACCGTGAGGACTGTCAATGGATTAAGAGCAAACTGGCCGAGTTTATCGGAGATACACTGAAAATGGAACTCAGTGAAGATAAAACGCTCATAACCCATAGCAGTAAATGTGCAAGGTTCTTAGGCTATGATGTGCGTGTGCGCAGAAGCGGAAAAATAAAGCGGGGTGGCCCCGGTCATGTAAAAATGCGTACCCTCAATGGGGGTGTAGAACTGTTGGTGCCACTTAACGATAAAATCCGTCAATTCGTTTTCACTAAAGGTGTGGCGATACAGAAGAAAGATGGTTCCATGTTTCCAGTTCATCGGAAATATCTGGTTGGGCTCACAGACTTAGAAATCGTTTCAGTATACAATGCGGAGTTAAGAGGAATATGCAACTATTATGGTATGGCAAGCAACTTTTGCAAGCTGCACTATCTTGCCTACCTTATGGAATACAGTTGCTTAAAAACCCTTGCTTCAAAGCATAAAACCAGCCTATCCAAAACCATTGACAAGTTTAATGATGGCACAGGAAAATGGGGTATACCCTATGAAACGAAGCAGGGAAACAAAAGGCGTTACTTCGCAAATTACGCCGACTGCAAAGGCAAGGGCCCTGCTACGGATTACATCAGCAATGCTGCCGTTGTCTACGGATACGCAGTCAATACCCTTGAAAACCGGCTGAAAGCAAAGGTCTGTGAGTTATGCGGAACGACAGAGAGCGACCATTACGAGGTTCACCACATTAACAAACTCAAAAATCTCAAAGGCAAGGAACGGTGGGAAATCGCAATGATTGCCAAACACAGAAAAACGCTTGTGGTGTGCAGGGATTGCCACCGCAGTATTATCCACAAAAAGTGAGTTTTGTCTGAACGAGCAGTAACAGAGCCGTATACTCCGAGAGGGGTACGTACGGTTCCCGGAGAGGGTGGCGCAAACCTATCACAGCAATGTGACAAGGCGGTGCTTCCCTACTCCACCATATCATTTTTTGTGCGGTCAATTTTGTTGACTACCACAAGTACAATTCCAATAAACGCAGCTACTATGGCATACGGAACATGAGCGATAAGCTGTGCCGGGAAAACGGGCTGTCCGTTGTCGTTCCGGGTAAGGGCAGCAAGGGAAAAAGCTATGCAGAATATCAAGCGGAAAAGACGGGAACAAGTTGGAAAGGCAAGCTAAAAATTGCCGTTGATACACTTATCCCCCAAGTGGCAAGTTTTGAAGAATTGTTGCAGCGGTTACAGGCAGCGGGCTATGAGATAAAGCCGGGAAAATATATCTCCTGCCGCGCTCCGGGACAGGAACGGTTTACCCGCTTAAAAACCCTCGGTGCAGATTATACAGAGGAAGCAATCAAAGAACGGATAGAGGGCAAGCGCACAAAGGCGGCGAAAGCTCCCAAAGAGCAGCGCGGCGTATCGCTGCTTATCGACATTGAGAGTAGCATTAAGGCAGCCCAGAACCGGGGCTATGAACAGTGGGCGAAAATCCACAATCTGACACAGGCTGCAAAGACTATGAATTTCTTGACAGAACATAAGATTGAGCAGTACGCAGATTTAGTCAGCCGGATTGAGGAAGTAAATGCGGAACATGAAAAGACAGCAGACGCATTAAAGAGCGTGGAGAAACGTCTTGCAAACATGGCGGTGCTGATGAAGCACGTTACCACCTACCAAAAAACAAAAACCGTCTATGAAGCATACCGCAGGGCAAAGGATAAGGACACATACCGGGCAAAGCAGGAAAGCAGTCTGATACTCCATGAAGCAGCGGCAAAGGCATTAAAGGCGGCAGGCGTTTCCAAGCTCCCGAACCTCACCGCGCTGCAATCGGAATATGAAAAGCTCCAGGAACAGAAAGAAGCCCTTTACGCCGACTATGGCAGGCTGAAAAAACAGGTCAAGGAATACGACGTTATCAAGCAGAACATAGACAGCATTTTGCGGCAGGAAAGAGAGCCGGAACGGGAAAAAGGAAAAGAACGCGGGGGTAGCTTTGTTCATACTTGTATGATATAATAGTTCCTATCAAAGACAGTAGCCACATACTAAAGTGATACATTTTCAGCAAAGGAAGTGTCAGAAAATGGAACAGGAAATGCCGGACTATGAAACGATACGCGCCGCCGTTGCGGGCGAAAAATGGGCGTTGGAAAAGGTGCTTGATTGTTACGGTGACGAAATCAACCGCCTTGCAATGGTAAAAAGCGTCAGCCGGACGGGACTATCAAAGAGGAAATCGACGAAGATTTACGGCAAACACTCATAATGAAACTGTTAGAAGCTATCCCACAATTTCCAATGGAAAAGGAGTGATACCATGACACGCGGAGAAATTTGGAAAGACTTTTTCAAGAGAAACGTTTTGCCCGCCGTTATTGCATTGTTTTTATTCTTCATGTTCAAGAACATCTTTACAGAGGACGGGTAGACCAATTACTTTTATGTATGGCTGTGCTGCGGTATCCCCTTTGGCATTCGCCGTATGTTCGTATGGCTTGTACCGCATGGATATGACATAGCTGGAACGGTGGGTATCGTTGCCATTAACTTCATTTTGGACGGCATTATCGGCGGGGGCATTTTAATATGGCGGCTTGTCGTTGCTACGTGGTATATCCCCCTTACGATATACCGTTTACTTACCGCAGATAAGAGTGCAACCCCTCAAATCAATATAGAGAAAGGATTTAAAAGTTATGAATGAAAGAGAAAGAATTATTCATTTATGGTTTGATATGTGGCTAAAACAACAAGATTTAGGGATTGATAGTATTTTTACAGAAGATGTGATTTACACTGAAAGTTGGAGTCCTAAGTATGAAAACCGCAAAACGGTAAAGCACTGGTTTGATGAATGGAATACTCGTGGTAAAGTCATTATTTGGGATATTAAACAGTTTTTTCATCAAGGAAATCAAACAATCGTAGAATGGTATTTTAAAAACAAAATGAATAATGGAAATGTTGAAGAATTTGACGGAATATCTTTAATTGTATGGACGGAAAATAACAAAATAATGGAGTTGAAAGAATTTGGTTGTAATCTCAATACCTATAATCCATACGCCCAAAATGATATGCCACAATTCAGAGATGAAAAAACAAAGTGGTTTTGAAGTTTTAAAAGCAGGGACGCAGACAGTCAGTAAAGACTATCAGCGCCCCGGTTTTCTTATGGGTACAGCGATAAAATGTTACGCAGTAGAACGCCATTTTTGAGGGAAAAGGTATAAAACCCTTGCCGCGTCATTTTCACGCCCGGAAAGCCCTGTAAATCAAGGGATTTTCCGCGCCTACTGCGTAACAGGGGTGCGTCTTTTCCTCATGCGCTCGGCAGCTTGTCTGCGGGTGATACGCTTCCGGCAGTCCGGGCAGTATTTGACGCTGTTAGAGGTGGACGCAAAAGAAGCTCCGCACTCGGTACAACGCTTTTTATCCTCGGTCTTGAAAAGCTCTGCATACAGCAGCTTATCAAAGGGAAGTACGGCGGTCTGAAACCATTTGCATAGAAGAGAATAGGAAATAAGCTGCGGGCAGACACATTCCTCCCCGTCGTCCAGTAAGATACAGTGTCCGTGCTCGCAGTTGCAGCACTCCTTTTTTACAAGGCTGTTGACTTTTCGGCTCTGTGGCGGCGTAAGCCGCTTAACCCCGGTCATACTTCATCAGCGGCGAAAATGGCAAGCTCCGTATACTCATTTTCTGTCAGAGGTGCAATTTTCGCAAGGGTGCGCTTCGCCAGTTCCCGCATATCCTCGTCCATAAACGGCAGCGCAGCGTTGATGTTCTCCATAAGCCCGCGCTTGCCGCCCTCGTGGTAAATGCTCATAAGGTTTGTTTCTTCAACGGTAAATCTAATCATGCTCATACCTCCAATTCGTGATTTTTTGATTTTGCCGCTTCTGTGCGGTTTTTTCTTTGTCTGCTCTAAGCTGCGCCCGGATAGAGGGCTTCTTTTCCGGCTTCGCTGCCTTGCCGCGTTCCTTGTCGGCTTTGACAGCGTTAGCCAGGTCAACAAGGGAAATGGTTTCTCCTGCCTTTACCTTTGCTTCCAGTTCTGCGGTAGTCGGGGTGTTGTTTATCTGCCCGTCAATCATGTTGTAATTCTGCTCGGTGGTCTGCTCGGCAGCTTTCAGATAGTTCTCTGGCTGAACGGGAACAGCAAACGCCCTTGTGCCATTTCCCATAATCAGATATTTTCCGTCGTCGGATTGATGATGAAGCCCATATCCGGCGGCTTCCATTTGTTCGCGGCTCATGGCGGTTACATAGAAAGTCCCCCTCGGCGTTTTGACGGTTTCGCCCGTTTCCAAGTCGGCGGGAATGAGGGCATTTTCCTGCTCCTTGAAAAACTCCGGCACGTGCTGAAAACCGAAGCTGTCTACATAGTGGGCGGTGTCCTGTCCGTTCTGATGAAGCACTACCACATCAGAAACGGAAAGGCTGTGTCCCTTAAAATCTTTCGGGTGGTCGATATTGAAACGGGTATAAATATCTTCAAGGGAAGTCCCCGGCGTAAGCTCTGCGGAATAGACAAGTGTATAGTTTTTCGCGTCTACCCGGTGTCCTGTGGCAGTCAGACGGTCGTAAGGTTCAAAGCGCAAATCCCTTGTTTCGTCCCCGCCTTTTATCTGATAAATGGAAAAGGTGTCTTTGTCCTGTGGGGCTTCCTGTTCCGGCTGCTCCTGTGCATCTACCTTTTGCGCCCGGATATGCGCCCGTTGTAACTCGGTAGGCTTTTCCCCGTAAGAGGTGCAATCGCCTTGACATAATCAGCCGCATAATAGGCGTTACTGGTAAGCTGCCGCTGCCATGCCCCTGCTTTGGGCAACCAACGGAAGCCATTACTTTTTAGGGCTTCCCGCGTGGCTTCGTCCGGCTTATCCTCAAAGAAGATTTGCAGTCGGTTCGCTTCGGTGTTTGCTTCCACCTTGCCGCCGTCAAATTCCCAACCCACAAAACCGATTTCTTTTTGCTGTGAAAGGGATTTGATACGCTCTTTCACACGCCGGATTTCCGCGTTGTTGTTGGATAACGCCCAAGTCGCAAAGGGCTTGTCCCCCAAATGCCAACTGCTCGCCATGTCCGCTTTCAATTTTTCCAGCTGCTCCGGCAACAAATGCGGGCAGCCGTCAAGGGTCTTATGCTTACGGTAATAGGCGTTTACGGCTTTCATGGTTTCCTGTGATTTTTCAAGGCTTTCCAGTTTCTTTTCTAACTTCTGTACTGCCTGCGGGTCGTCTGCGCTGATACCGCCCATGCCGGTACTGCGGATTTTATCAAGCAGCCCTTGGATGTACTGCCATTCCCGGTAATTGCTGTCGCGGGCTGCGTTCTGCTTTTCTTTCTTCCTTGTGGGGAAGTTAGAGCCGCCCGCAATCAGGATAGAGGGAACACGCGCGTCAATCTCATAGCCTTTGTTCATGTTCGCCGCCAGCTTCCGGGCGTAGGTGTCAAGCAGGCTGTCGATTTTCTCATGGTACATCGGGTCTACCCGCTGTTTCTGCCTTTCTGCGATTTGTACGGCTTCATCTACATAGTGCCTGTATTCAGCCGTCGCGCTGCCTTGCTTATAATCGGAAAAGCTGTTCATATCCTTTGCACGTTTGGCGGCAGCTTCATTGATAGGATAATAAGGGGCGGCGGGTGCAGCCTGTTCCGGCTGTGTTTCTTTTTCCTGTACCGGGGCTGTTTCTTCGGGAAGCTCCGGCGTGGCGGCTTCTGCTTCGGGCTGTTTGGTAGCTTCCTGTGCGGGCTGCGCCTGTTCGGTGGTCTGTTCCTTATCCTGTGCCTTTTGGATTGCTGCAAAATGTCCGTCTATGGTATCAATCAGATTTGTGGCGGTGCTGCGGATTGTTTCAAGAGAGCCTTTCAGTTCTGCAAGTTCGTTTCCGCTGCTCCACCCGGCAACATATCCAAAGGAATAGTCCGACGTGTCAAGCCCGTAGTGTTGGCAGACGGTATAAGCGACGCTTTCCGCTTCTACCTCGCGGGTACGGCGGTCGGGGCGTTCCGGCATAGCAAGGGCAGTATCATGCAGCGTGGCGTGGGCGATTTCATGGATTGCGGTCTTGATATTCTGCAATTCGTCCATGCCCTCGTTGATGATGATACGCTTTTCCTCATAATTGCAGCGTCCTTTTACGCCGCCGCTTAGTGCTTCAAATCCCATAGCAAAGGGAGAAGTCTTTTCAAGGGCTGCGAAAAAATCCTTGTATTGTTCCACGTTGCCCGTCAGCTCATAGGTAAGGGCAGGAAGCTCCTTTCCCTCGGTCTGGGAAACGTCAAAGACGGATACCACACGAAAGGCGGGTATCTTGATTTCCTTTTCCTCGGTAACGGGTTTCCCGTCCTTATCGAAAACAGGCTTTTGGGTGTCCGGGTCGATTTTTTCCACCTGTTTCTTAACGGTAAACGGGGACGGCGCAAGTATCTTGATAGCTTTTTCTCCCGGCTTTACATGGCGGTCAAATTCCTTTTCCCATTGTCGGTAGCCTTTTACAAGGCTGCCGCCCTGCATGGCGATAAGGCGCGTATTGTTTAGGCTGTAATCATGGAATTTAGACATAGTACGCAGATAGTCGGCGTAACGGTCGCTTTCATAAAGCCCTAAAATGCCCTGTTCCAGTCGGTCGGTAATCTCTTTCATTTTGTCAGCGGGCTTTTCAGAAGATAGGATAATCGGGAGAACCGGGGGCTGCTCTGTGGCGGCGGGCGGTATGGCTGCGGAAGCGTCAAGGTCTGCCTGTTCCTTTTCCTGTACTGGCGGCTGCGGCGTTACCCGGTATTCCTCCGGCACGTCGCGCCCGTCGTACCATTCTGTAAAGGTGTTCTGGTTATTGTAGATGTAGCCCTGTTCCGTAAAGCGTCCTCCGTCGTTGATAGCGGCGTCGCGCCCGTATTCCTCATACATGAAATACTTTTTTGCTTCTTCGGGAAGCTCCAGTTCGTCCAGCTCGTCAATAAGATAATAACCGTAATCTTCTTCGTTTTTGACGGTGGGATAAATCCAGTAGCAGTCAAGGTTTTGTGCAAGGTTGATAATGTCCTGCAAGTCCCTTGTATGGTCGCCGTATGTGATAGCTGCAACAAATTTTTCCCGGTCGTCGTCAAACTGCATTTTCAAAAGCTTCGCTAAATAATTCAGCTCGTCAAGGCTTTCAAGCTCGGTCAATTTTCCTGCCAGTCCCGCAATAGAGGACTGGTATTCTGTGATGTGCAGCTCCCCGTAGTTTTTGCCGTCTATGCCGATACGGTCAAAGACTTCTTTCAGATGTTCGGCAGTCGTGGGGAATGTTACCCATTCGCCCGCAGGTCTGCCCTCGGTGTACTTCCTAAGATTAGAAAGGTACCCGCTTAAAATCGGTTCGTCCATTCGTTCACTCCTTTCTTTCTCAATCATGCTTTGCATAAGGTTGTAGTCCTCCATGCTCATGCTCCCGTCAAATAGATAGGGGTCGGGTTCTTCGCCGTCCCGGTAGGCTTTTTCAGAGAAAGGCAGCCCCGCAGCGTGGGCGGCGGCTCTTGCTTCCTCGATAAGCTCCGGCGGCAGCCTGTCGTCGTGGGCTTCGATAAATTCCCCGATATTGCTATATCCGTTTTCGTAGTGGCGGCGCACCCCGGCGGTCAGCTCGTCAAGGTTCCTATCCTCGCCAAGATAGCCGGAGTAATAGCCGTTTACCACAACGGCGGCAGGGTCAGCCTGTTTGATTTCTTCCATGCGGCTTCTGTCCTCCGGGTAGAGAATATCGCTCATTTCAAGGTGGAAATATTCCGCGTTCCAAGAACGTCCCGTTTTCCAAAACGCCACCCAAGCGATACCGTCCCTTAATTCTTCTTGATAGTCTTTTACGGTGTCCCGTAAATTTGCCATGTGTAACCTCCTTTCTTCGGTTTCAGAGGGTTTGGGAAACTTCCCAACAAGCAAAAATCCCCGCCGTTCTCGGTAGAGAAAGCAGGGATTTTACGGAAAAGGGTACTCTTTTCCTATGCTTGCTATTCAGTTATTTTTTCTTCGGAAGCTCCACCCGGTAGTTGACATATTTCCCGCCCGTATCAGCCAATACGATAGTTCCGTTGTAGGTTTTGCCTGTCTTTGGGGAATAGAGCTTTTTCACATTTACCTTGCCGGATTTTAAGAGTGCAGCGGCAATTTTCGGGGTAAAGGTTACTTTTCGTTCTTCAAAGAAACGGTCATTTTTCCACATGGTAAAGATACATTCTTTGTTGCTGCAATAGTAGTTTTTCTTTCCCTCATAGACAGGAGAACCGCAGCGGGGGCAGCTTCCCAACGCTTCCCGTTCCGGCTTGAACATCTGCGCTTTATCATCAGAAAGAAACGGATAGGTCTTTACCAGTTCCCGCGCCATATTCTCGATACCCTCCATAAATGCGGCGGGGTCTGCCTTGCCTTTTGCAATCTGCGTCAGATTGTTTTCCCATTCTGCGGTAAGCTGCGGGCTTGTCAGGGTGTCCGGCAGGACGCACACAAGGTTGATACCGTCTTTTGTGGGAAGTAGCTGCTTGCCTTTTCGCTCCACAAAGCCGCCCTTTACCAGTTTTTCAATGACAGCGGCGCGGGTGGCGGGAGTTCCAAGCCCCCGGCGTTCCGCGTCCGGGTCGGTGTCCTCGCTTCCGGCGCGTTCCATAGCAGAAAGGAGCGACGCTTCGTTGTGGGGCTTTGGCGGTGTTGTGTCATGCTCCGTTACCGTTGCAGCCGGATTGTCAAAGGTTTGTCCCTCGGTAAACGGCGGCAGGGTCTTTTCTGTGTCGCTGTCTGCGTCGTCCGTTTCGGGCTTGTTCTTTAAGGCTGCCCTGTATCTTCGGTCAATCTCTTTCCACCCGTCGGACAGCACCGTTTTTCCCCTTGCGGTAAAGGACTGTCCGGCACATTCAAAACTGCCGTAACCGCTTCAAAGGTATGCGGTGCGGCGGTCGCCATAAGTAGACGCGCCCCGGAAAGGGTAAGGATATTCCTTTCGCTTTCCGGCAGCGCGGCAAGGTCGGTCTTTGCAAGCTCCATAGTCGGGATAATGGCATGGTGGTCTGATACCTTTTTACTGTTCAGCACTTTTGCAAGCTCCGGCGCAAAGTCCATGCCCGCCATAAAAGAAAATTTCCCACAAAGCAGCTTGATAATGCCCGCCGCTGTGTCGCCCATGTCGTCGGTCAGAAATGCGCTGTCTGTTCTCGGATAAGTAAGCAGCCGCTTTTCATACAGGGCTTGTGCAAGGTCAAGGGTCTGCTTTGCGGTATAGCCGAAAATGCGGTTTGCTTCCCGCTGCAAAGAAGTAAGGTCAAAGAGCTTCGGCGGGGCTGCGGTCTTTCTTTTCTTTCACAAGGGAAGTACAGACTGCCGGCGACGCTTCGCAAGTCGTTTTTAATGCGTCGGCTTCTGCCTTATTTGAAATTCGTTCACTTGCAGCTTCCGCGCCGGATAAGGAAAGGCGCACATGGTAGTATTTTTCTTTCTTGAACGTGGTAATGGCAGCGTCCCGGTCTACAAGCATTTTTAAGGTCGGGGTCTGGACGCGCCCCACGTTCAAGGTATGGTTGTAAAGGACAGAAAAAAGGCGGGTGGCATTGATACCGATTATCCAGTCAGCTTTTGCCCTGCATAATGCGGAAGCAAAGAGAGGGTCATAATCCCTGCCGTTCTTCAGACAGGAAAAGCCCTCTTTGATTGCGCTGTCCTCCATAGAAGAAATCCAAAGGCGGCGCATAGGTTTCTTGCAGCCTGCCATTTCATAGACAAAACGGAAAATGAGTTCTCCCTCGCGCCCCGCGTCGCAGGCATTGACGACTTCGGAAACGTCTGCCCGGTGCATAAGTTCCTTTAAGGTTTTGAATTGCTTTTTCCTTGTCAGAGGAAACGGTGTATTTCCATTCCTGCGGCAAAATCGGTAAGCTGTCATAGCTCCACTTTTTATACTGCTCCCCGTAAGCGGCAGCTTCCGCAAGCCCTACCAAATGTCCCACACACCAAGAAACGATATAGCCGCTTCCTGTGAGAAATCCGTCTTTCTTTTCCTTTGCCCCAAGTACGGCAGCGATTGTCTGCGCCACACTGGGCTTTTCTGCGATAACTAAAATCAAATAAAAATCCTCCTTTCGGGTAAAAGAAAAAGAGCAACCGATTTTTCGATTGCTCCTACAAGTGATTGTATAAAATTGTGCGATATGAAATAGTAAAATGATTTGACAAAACTAAAATTTATCCAATATTGAGTAAACTATGGATTACCCAAGGTTGAACTGTAACCATGATTATAAATGTGTAAATTGCAAACAAAGGCACTTCGACCATATCATTGACATTCTCAGATTGAAATTGTTTTCTTAAATTATTAGGCAAGACTTTTGATAGCAAATAATAAACCAAATATCCTAAACAGACTCCAACTGTATTTGTAATAAGGTCATTTATATCTGTTGAACCCCAACCAAACATCTGAACAATTTCAACAGATAAAGAGAACAGAAAACCAGTTAATACAACAGTCTTTATGTGATGATATTTCTTATACAGCAACGGCAGAAAAAATCCAAAAAAGGAACAAATAAAACAACATTCAGTATGGTATCTATTGGTCCACTTATCATACCGAGAAACGGAATCAGAGAAATCCTCGGACGAAATGATATTGTGCTTGTATAACCAATACCTGTTACGGTCAAAATCCCGAAAAGATAATAATAGAATAAAAATACAGCAGTAATATGGAGAAGGCTTTGCTTTCTTCCTGATTTTTTAAGGTATAAGAAATACAATATAAAAACTGGAACTATAAACACATATCCACTTATTGAGCGAATAAGAATATCAGAAATGGGTAACATATTTTTATCTCCTTTGCTTACTCTAAAAATTTGTTTAACTCTATCATTTCCTATGGTTGGAACAATTATATCATATTCCATATCGAAAGTACATCTTTTTATCGTTCCGGCTGTCGTTTTGCTTCAATCTTTCTAATGCAATACCCAACACAAGGGACTGTCCCTTGTAAGGGCAGGAAGCGCAAGCCGGGGATAAGGAACAGGCGGAGCATTATCACGCCGCCCGTTCGGTTTCTGTATCATCATCTTTTCAAAGGGATTGTCGGTAAACAGGGTCATAGGGTTTCTTCCTCCGTTTCTTCATCTTCGGGAGTTTCCCCGGTATCTGCTTCCGGCTCGTCCTCGTCGTAGTCCTCAAATTCAAAATCTTCAAGGTCGGTGCCGCCCTTTACGTTCTGCTTCGGCTTTACAAACTTAAAGTAGTAGAACGCTGCGCCGCCACCAAGCAGCACAAAGAGGACTAAGGCAAGCACCGCGCCGGGATTGCCGTCTTTTTCTTTGGGTTCTTCCGGCTGCTCGGTGGGTGTTGGGGTAGGTTCTGTAACACATACCGGGCAGGACGTGTTTACCTTTCCGGCTTCGCATTTCTCCGTACAGTTACAGATTTCCGGCTTTTTGGCAGCTTCGCCGTTTTCGGTCAGTGCCATAAGGTCGGCTTCGTCCACTTGATTTAGGAAATGTACGGTGTTTTCCCCCTCGGCTGCCCGGTCAATGAGGATATAAAAGTAGTTGCCGCCTTTGGTGGTAACAGTGATAAGCTGCTTATTGCCGCCGTAATCGTCAACCAGTGTTGCGTTTCCCTTTGGGGTAAGGGGCGGCGTTTCCTCTTTTTCCTCCACAACTACGTTGCTGTCGTTGGTCGCGTCCCCTGCGGGCGGCCTGTGGCTGCGCCCTGTGCATAGGCAGGGACAGAAAAACCGCCCATAAGGATAAGGGCGGCACAAAGGGCAGTCATGGTCTTTTTCAGTTTATTCTTCATCTGCATTTTCCTCCTGTTCTTCGTAGTCTGCCGCTTCGGTAGCGTGTGCGGCGTTCATGCCGGGAATACCGCCGCCGGACAGCATAGCGTTCAGTTCCGCGGGGTCAGACGCATAGCTCGTACAAGCTGCACGATTTCAAGGTTTTCCGCTTCGGTTTTCTGCGCTTCCAGTCCTTTTAACTTGTTCTGATACTCTGTGATTTTCTCGCGGGTCTTTGCGATTTCCTTATTGATACGGTCGATTTTATTGTTTGCCATAGGTCATTTCTCCTTTCTTTTTGGGGCTGCTTTACCAGTTCATCAGCCCGTAGCCTTTGATACATTGATAGTTAAGGTCATAGCTCTTTATCTTGCAGGCGTCGCCGGAATTGCCCTCAACGGTATAGACGCGGCTTCCGTCCCTGCCAAGCACAAGCCCCACATGGTCGGCAACGCCGTCTAAATCCCAATCGAAAAAGATAGCGTCGCCCGGTGCGATATTCTCATAGCCCCGCGCGCCCCATTGTCCCCTTGACTGGAACCAAGGAACGCCCTGCCATTCGCAGCCCGCAAAGCGGGGTTCGCTTTTTCCGGCTTGATTGTAGCACCATGACACAAAGCAGGCGCACCATTCCACGCGGCTGTTAAAGCCATACCAACTCCAATAGGGATAACCGCCCACGTTTCCGACTTGCTGTTTTGCAAGCTCCATAAACTCCGGGTTTCCGGGACGTGTGCCGTTTACAAACTCCACGCCGCTTAAATCCTCGGAGGGGCTGCCGTCGGGGAGAGCCGCCGCCAAAAATCAACGGTTTGTTGCCCTGTGTCTGTAAGTACACTTTGAACATTTCAAACTGCTGTGGGTTCAGCAGTTCTTCCGCAAGGGAAGCAATCGGCTTGTTTGTCAGCTTCACGTTCAAGATACGGTATTCGTATTCTTCCTCGTTGCCCTCCTCGTCGGTGGTGGTGCGTATCTCGATTTCTTCCGTCAGCGTCAAGGTGTACTGTTAAGCCGAACAGCCGTTTTAGCTCTGCCTGTGCGCTCTGCGGGGTGTAGCACTCTGCAAAAGGGCGGTCAGATAAGACGCAAGTTCGTGGGGGTTATGCCCGATAGTGTCAAGGTTAGCGGTATTCATCATAGCCGCTGTGGGTGGTTTCGATATTGTCAATCTCACTTTGCAGTTCGTTTTCCATTGCAGCATAGCTCTGTTCCGTTGCCACAAGGTCGCTGTCCTCGGACGTGTAGGAAGTCCCTAACACGCTGTTCATGCTGCCGGAAAACATTGCCCCACAAGAGGAAAGCCCTACTGATACCATGATGAACAGAAGCAGCGCGGCGATAGCGATTATCACGCCCGCCGGGTGTCGCCCTACAAAGGCAGCCGCTTTCTTTGCTGCTGTCTGTGACGCTCCGGCGCGGTTGCTTTTGGCGGTGGCTGCACCGCCTTTCGTTTACAACGTTTTTGCATACTGGCGTTTGCATTTTTTGTTTCTGCATAAACCGGGAAAAGGGATTGCTTGAAGCGCTTTGAGGAAAATTTTCCTGCAAGACTTTTGTGATACTGGAATCATGCCGCCCGCTTTCTCTCCGGCAAGTTCTACCCGGTGCCCGCTTTCCACACCGACGTTTTCTTTCTCTACCTCGTAGATTTTCCCATGTACGGTACTGTTTAACTCCTGTGCCGGACGGGATAAGGGGTTATGCCGCAACTTGCCGTTTGGGGGCTTATCCGTTTTTCAAAGGAAAGGCGCGTCTTTGCCTTGCCTTTCGCTTCGTCAAAAACGCGCTCTTTCTTGATTTTGGTCTGCTTGGGGATAGCCGCCCGCGCTGCGTCTAAACAGTCTGCCGCCTTATCCGATTTCTTGATCGCTTTTGAAGGTCCGGCGTTGCCCGTTCCGCTTCGGAAAACTGCAAGCGGGAAGAATGGGTTTTAAGCTGCGCCGCGTCAAGGGCTTTTTCTCCGCGCCCTTTTCAAAATGGCGGCTAACCTCTGTGCTGATACGTTGGGTCGCTTTTTCTGCTGCTCCCGCTGCGGGGGCTGAATAGTTTTCCTCCTGCGGCCTTTCGCTGATACTGGACGTTTCGCCCGTCGTGAGGTTTTCCGCAACCGCACCGTCGCGGGTCATTTTCTGCGTTACCTTGTCGGGGGCTTTCAATTCCTTGCTCAATGTTCATCACCTCCAATCCGCTGTTTCGCAAGGTTACAGTATTCGGGGTTGATCTCAATACCAACATAGCGGCGGTCAAGGCTTTTTGCCGCCGCTGCGGTGGTTCCGCTGCCTAAAAACGGGTCAAGGACAATCCCGCCGACGGGACAGCCCGCCAAAATGCACGTTTCCGCAAGTTTCGGCGGGAAAGCTGCGAAATGCCCGCCGCGATAGGAAGCTGTGTTGATCTGCCAAACGTTGCGGCGGCTGCGGACGGGGGAAATCAACTCGTCGGCGTATGCGCCCTTTTCGCGGGGGCGGTTGATTTTCTGCGGTTGGTTTTGCCCCGGAACGGTAGCGGCATATTTGTTGCCTTTGCCAACTCCGCTTTTCAGCCGCCCCGCCGTTGTGGGGGCTATCGGCTCGGCTACTGCTTGCCAATCGTAATAATACTTCTTTGACTTGGTAAGCAGAAACACATATTCATAGCAGCGGGTCGGCCTGTCCCGCGTGCTTTCCGGCATGGGGTTTGTCTTGTGCCAAATGATAGAACTGCGCAAATACCAACCGTCGCCCCGCAAGGCAAGGGCTACAAGCCACGGAATACCGATTAAATCTTTCGGCTTGCAGCCGGGGGCGCGGTGGTTAAACGCCACTTGCTGCCCGTTCCTGCCTTTGGGGTATTTGGGGTCTTGGTGGTCAGCTTTGCTGCCTGTGCCGCAATAAGTGTCCGCGATATTCAGCCAACAAGTACCCTCCGGCGTAAGCACCCGCTTTACCTCATGGAAAACCGCCGTAATGCGGGAAACATATTCCTCCGGCGTTGCTTCCCGTCCGATCTGCCCGTCTGCGCCGTAATCGCGCAAGGCATAGTAGGGCGGGGACGTTACGCAACAATCTACAGTTATCCGGCAAGGTTTGAAGTACCTGCAAGCTGTCGCCGCAATAGATTTTGTCCGTTTCTATCCTCATGCCGACACCTCGCCGGGTTTGGTCGTCATGACGCGATAGAGTTCTGTATTTTGCGGGAAACGGTCAATAAAGGGCAAAATCACGTTGCCGTAGAAAATAAGCCCCTCGCCCGCGTCGGAATGGGTTACATAGGTCATTTGCTGCTGCGAAATGTTAAGCTGCTTTGCAAGGATTTCCCTGTCGCCCTGGGCTTGGTTGAGCATATACACAAAGTCCGAGTTTTCAAAAATGTTCTCCACCTCGCGGGACGATAACAAATCTTTCACGTTTTGGGTGATACCTGTCGGAATACCGCCCCATTTTCTAAAACGCTTCCAAATCTCAACGCTGTACGCTGCGGTCTGTTCCTCTTTGAGCAGCAAATGAAACTCGTCGATGTAATACCGCGTCGCCTTGCCCTCGCTGCGGTTTATGGTAACTCTGTTCCAAACTTGGTCTTGGACAATGAGCATACCGACTTTTTTAGCTGCGTGCCGAGTTCCTTAATATCAAAGCAGACAAGGCGGTTATGAATGTCAACGTTTGTCCTGTGGTTAAAAATGTTCAAACTGCCGTTTACATAGAGTTCCAATGCCGACGCGATACGCTGCGCTTCCTTTTCCGGCTGCTTCTTGATTTCATTGTAGAGGTCGCCCAAAATCGGCATATTCTTCGGCTTCGGGTCTGCAAGGTAGCTGCGGTACACGCTGATAACGGCGCGGTCAATCAAAGTCTTTTCAACCGCTTCCAGCCCGTTTTTGCCGCCCATAATCAACTCGCAAAAGGAAAGGATAAAATCGCTCTTTAAGGCTATGGGCGTGTCGCCCTCGCTGTAATTGAGGTTAATATCCATCGGGTTAATGTACTGCGTGCTGTTCTGCGAAACCTTGATAACCTGTCCTTTCAAACGTCCGACAAGGGGGATAATATTCGGCTTCGGGGTCGCAAATGATAATATCGTCGGACGTGATAAGAAAAGCGTTTGTGATTTCGCGTTTTGCCGAAAAACTCTTGCCGCTGCCGGGTGTGCCGAGTATCAAGCCGTTAGGGTTTTTCAGCCTTTTTCTGTCGCACAAAATCATGTTGTTCGAAAGGGCGTTTAAGCCGTAATACAACGCTTCGCCGCTTTGGAACAGCTCTTGCACCGTAAAGGGAACGAAAACGGCGGTGCTGCTGGTCGTCAAGCCGCGCTGGATATGGATAAGGTTTTCCCCCAACGGGATAGAGGACATAAGCCCCTGTTCCTGCCGGTAGTCAAGGCGGGTGAGCATACAGTTGTATTTCTGTGCGATTGCCGCCGCCCCAAATACTTCGTTATCCAATTTCTGCTTGGTATCTGCAAGGTTTAAGACAAGCAGCGTGAGCAGAAACATTCTTTCGTTGCGGCTCTGCAAATCGCGGAGTAGGTTTTTTGCTTCCCCGCCGTAGGTGGCAAGGTCGGACGGAATAATATCCATGTCGTAGCCGCTGCGGATTGCTTTTTTCTGTTCCTCGATTTTCATGCGGTCAAGGTCGGTGATCTTGCGCTTAATCGTCTTGATTGCTTCGTTGTGGTCGATACTCTGAATGTGCAGATTGACGACAATCCCGTTTTCCGCTTCCATGAAGTCGGCAAGCATACGGTCTGAAAGTTCCGGCGCGGCAATCTGCAAAAAGGAAACCGCGCCAAACTTGCCGCCCATTTGAAACATTCGCCCGTCGCTAGTTAATATCTTCAAAGACTATGCTTTTTGAGTATTTCTTATCCGTTACCCGGCAGATACCGTCCGGGTACATCTGCAAGTAAGGGAATGGTCTGCTGCGCGGTGTGGGGCTTCCCGTCGCCCTTTGCCGCCTGTATCACGGCGGCAATTTCTTTCTTTTCTGCGCGGGTCAGCTTACGCTTCACGGGATTTTTTACCGCGCGGCTTTGTTTCCGTTTTTCGTTCTGCCATTGACAATAGCCGATACCTCCTTTTCCAGTTTTCGTTGTTTTTCTATGACGGCATAAAAATTTTCCGTCTGATAGGGGCGTTCCTTTGGTCGGATAAACTGGGTCTGTATGATGTTCTTTATCACGGTTTCAAGGGGCTGCCCGTGTTTTTCATACATTGCCAAGAGGAAGCAGGGGAGCATAACGAGTATCATTGCAAATGCCGCCATGCTTGTTCCCGCGCTGTCCTTGAGCAAAAAGAAAAGCGGTAGTCCCATAGCGAGGGCTGCCGCAAAACATATAATCTGCCGCTTTGTCAGATTGAATGCGACTTTGGTTTTGACTTTCGTCAGGTCTTTGGGTACGGGTACATACGCCAAGTGAAAACCTCCTTTCTGCGGGGAATGTACGGTATGCCCTTTAATGGGTGTTAAAAATTGACTTTGCAAGTGCGCCTGTTTTGAATAGGGAGAAGCACAAAATCACGGTGTAGGCTGCAAGGGAGAAAAATCGCGCTGTGAAGATTATCCGCAATAATCATACTGTTTACCAAAACCGCATAAATGCCGACACATATCATTATGAGGAAGCCTTGAAAACCGATAGCGAACAGGGCTTTTAAGTAGTTGTTGCCTATCTGTCCCCATTCCCGGTTTGTCATGGTTGCAAATGGGATAGGCGATACCGAACAGTAAAGGTAAATTTCTATCATTCTGCCGTACAGGATAACCGTGATAAGCACTGACATGATTTTCATGCAAAGGCTCACAAGGCTTGTTTCCATGACAAGCAAAAGCAGTTCGCTCCATGAGGTTAATGCCGCCCCAAATGCCAAGTCCTGCGCCAAGCGCGATTACCAAAGTCTGCAATACGTCAACTGCGCTGTTGAAAAACTCCATATAAACCTCGCTTTCTGCCGCTAATGCGGCTCAAAAAATGTTGTTGGAAATAAAAATGCCGCCGTTTTTACTCGGCGGCTGCGTCCTCGTCGGACAAATCTATTTCGTATATGTCAAAGGGTTCGTCGGGCTTTACGATTGCCGGACGGGTGGACATATACCGTTCAACATCAAAAGCGTTTTTCTTGTCGAAGTCGGAAAGGTATTTGTAGTTCGGGTGTTTCGTTATATCGTATTTGTCGCTTAAAAAGGGACGCACACCGCGCAACTGCAAAATACATTTTCCTCCGTCCATAACTGCGATTTCGTCCTGTGTCATCAACTCCTTTCCTAATTTCTGATAATTGAGGCCATGAGAAACCTGCGTGCCGCGATTTTCGGAAGTGTTGAAACTGTCGATTGTTTCCCGTCCCAAGTTCTCCGAAATATCCTTTGCATTTTTCCCGCGTCCTCCCAAAAACAAGGTGCTGTCGGCATTATCAAGTATGATTTCTGCCGCGTCCTTGTAAATGGCTTTTAGCTGGCTCTGCGATTGCAGAATGATAGAAGCGGACATTTCCCGGCTGCGGATTGTGGCAATCAGCTTATCAAATCGGGGTATCTGTCCGATGTTCGCAAACTCGTCAAGCAAAAAGCGGACATGAACAGGCAATTTGCCGTTGTATTCGTCGTCCGCTTTGTCGCAAAGCAAATTGAAAAGCTGCGATTGCAGCATAGCGATAACAAAATTAAACGTGCTGTCCGTATCGCTCATTATGAGGAAAAGCGCGGTTTTCCGGTCGCCCAATGTATCAAGTTCCAATTCATCATAGGACATGAGTTCCCGGAGTTCCTCTATATCGAAAAGGGGCAAGCCGCGCACCGCAAGAAATGAGGATTGATTTTGCTGTTTTGCCCGCCGCCAATTTTATTTTCGGTACTGCTTCACCGCGAAATGGTCGGGGTCGCGTTCTTCCAAGTCGGCAAACAGCAGATCGACGGGGCTTTGATATTCCTCGTCGTCCTCG
>VOFD01002582.1_pt1 | contig 24433 bp, 29 predicted proteins | sample 5384101 | NCBI WGS metagenome assembly VOFD01 (sample SAMN12384723, study PRJNA508395) | human gut metagenome | isolation source: healthy gut C | host: Homo sapiens
GTTACGTATTGCCTCGAGGTGAACCGCGAATACCGGCAATGATTATTACACCGACATCATCACCTTCTGATCATTACCAGTGACGGCGTAATCAACGGCGACATCGTGATTTCGTCGACACGGTGCGCTCAAACGCCGAACAGTTTAAGTAAGGGAACATGGACGAGCTGCACCGCGTCATACCATACACGGCATACCCACCCCTGCGGCATCAACGACAAGCGCCAAACGGAGATAATGGAATGCGGAGAATCGAGGCGCTGGGATGAGAAAGGCGAAAAGCAACTGGCCCTGCCAAAACACCCATCATCACCCCACCATGCCTCCTGAAAACCTCAACCCTCCTGAAGGAGGGGGCTTATATGACTTGACGGCAGATGAGGGAAATTGCGATATGTGGCTTCCGCCTTGTAAAAGGCCAATGAGGCCGCTCTTTGCACCGCAAAAGGCGGCCTTTATAATATGGTGGCTTACTGCCTGATAATCAGGCGTTTGCTGAAAAGCAAGAACGCTATCAGCGGAATAGGGACGAATAAGGCCGATAAGACCAATACGCACAACCGGCAACAGCATATTGCCTCTTTCCTTCGGGAGGGCTGCGGGTATCAGGTTAAGGTTTACGTTTTTTAGTGCTTTGGTGCGTGCCTTTACTTCCCTATCTCCTCACCCAGGTTTTCTTCACCACGCGTCGCTCGTCTGTTGATAATCTGGAAGTATTCGCTCATGTGTCGAAGATGTCGCGCGCCACGAGGGCCTTGAGCTGCGTGGTGAGGTGGCGCAGGTCTTTTGCAGTCTGGCGTCGTCCTGGCTTAACGTCCTGCTTCTCCCCTTCCTTTGATTACCAGTTCATTAATTGCGGCACGTTGAAGCCGTCGCGGAAGGTGTCGAACGTCAGAGCGACTTCAGCTGCGGTAGTTGTCGATGCAGCAGGCTGGCGTTGATTACAATGCCTCTTTGAGAACGAGCTGGCGGTGAACCGTGTATTGGAGCGTGTCCATGGGACGAACACGTCGGGCATTCCTCCGCCGCCGTAAACCGGGCGGTGCTTTTTCAGGGTGGTGGAACCATGAATCGATATTGGTCATGCTTCGGGCGCTTGTCGAAGTCGAGGGCGTAGTCCCCTATGCCCTGTGGGTTTCTGATGCAGCGGTCTGCCGGTGTAGTAATGCGCGATGGTATGTATCATGTGGAGCCGTCGTGGCAGGTCGATGGACGCTGCACGAGGCCCTTGCCGAACGTGCGTCGGCTTCAGGTCGGTTAAAGTTCCTTCTGTCCCGATGGCTTTGAGACGATTTCAGCCGAGTTTTAAACCGTTGACGAGCACGCAAACGCCTTGAGCAATTTTCCGTTGCAGCGCCTTGTAATTTGGTGGGGGAACTAAAGGCCCTCGGTATATAAGCCATGAGTTCGCCTTGTTCAAGAACCTGTTTGCCACTCCTCGACGGCGGCCTCGAGGTAGCCCTCCGCCGTTGTCCTGGAAGGTCGAGCACGTATCATTCATATGCCCTGCCGCTCTGCCGCCTCCATCGCCGTCCATGAACCTGCCGTGTCGCGCCGAAGTTCATCTATGTAACCCAGCATGTACACGGCGTCGATGCTTTTCACGGGGATTTGTCCTCTGACTGTAGAACTCATCGTCTGCATGCTGCGGCGCACTATGCTGAGGTTTATTTGAGTTCTTTGTGCGCGTGCAGGCGGCGTTTATTTCGCGTTTCATCTTCACGCCGGCAATGGCGGTAGTCGTTGACGGTCACGATGCGGTCGCTGGCCATGGTGCCGACCTCGACGGCCTTCTGGCTCACGGGCTGGATGATTTACAGCGCGCCCGTCAACCATGCTGAACTGCACCCCTGGCGCCCTCAAGCGTTCGCAACGGTTACGCCTTCACCTTCAATGGCGTATGACGAGTGGGGGTCGAGCCTCCAGCATGCCGCGTGATGGTCTCCCGCACGAGCTTTCTGCTCGTCAACGGAATCAACGTAGAGGTTATCGCCATCAACTCCTTTATAGTCTTGGCTATATGCTCTTTTGAACGCGCTCTGGTGGGTACCGCCCTGAGTGGTATGCTGGCCGTTTACGAACGAATGATACTCCTCTCCGTACTGGTTGGTATGGGTGAATGCTATCTCGATATCTTTGATTCGTTTGCAAAAGTATGAAAAATTTGCTTATCTTTGTGCCGGGTAAGTCTTATACGACCAGGCTCCTGCTGAAATCCCCCAGGCGTGGAAGCGAGCAAGGGTAGGCGGTTGTAGCGGTGCGATATAAGTAGCTTACCCTTTTTTTGTATGTTGTCACGGGCGACGGCCGCGTATCCTTTCGGAATCCATTCTTGTTCGCCCCTTAAACGTTTCCGTCATGTTCGTTAAACTATATCCTGAAAACCCGAACCCCAGGGATGTGACGCGTATCGCCGGGATACTGCGCGGCGACGGCGTGATCATCTATCCGACCGACGGCGTCTATGCCTTCGGCTGTTCGCTGGCGAGCCAGAAAGCGATAGAGCGTCTCAAAACCATCCGCGGCAAACGTGACGATGAACTCACCATCGTCTGCGACGGACTGAGCAATATTTCGGAGTATGCGCGTGGGGATAATGTGCAGTTCCGCATCCTCAAGCGCAATCTGCCGGGGCCCTTTACCTTCATCATGCAGGCCTCGGGCCGCATACCGGGCAGGGCGCTCGGGAGGCGCAGGACGGTGGCGGTGCGCGTACCGGCCAATCCCATTCCGGTGGCTATCGTGCGGGAGCTCGGCGTGCCGATGGTAACGGCTTCGGTCAAGGACCCCGACGAGATTATCGAATACACCACCGACCCGGAGCTGATTTACGAACGCTACCGCGATACGGTGGATGCCGTAGTAGACGGCGGATACGGGAATCTCGTTCCGACCACCATGGTGGACCTCACTTCCGGTGAGCCGGAGATATTGCGCGAAGGCGGCGGCGAACTCGTATGATGGACGGTCTGCCTTGATTTTCTACTTTTTCCATTCGCCCACTTCGAGGCTGCCGATGGCACTGCCGTCTACTTCGAGCCGGATGGCTGTCCGGACTTTGTGGAACCCGTATTTGCCCGCAGCACCGGGATTGATGTGCAGTGCGCCGTGCCGGCGGTCGTACATCACTTTCAGAATGTGCGAGTGGCCCGTTATGACGATGCCGGGTCGGCACGATTCGATGCGGCGCAGGAAGGAGGGTTCGTACCGGCCGGGATAGCCGCCGATGTGCGTCATCAGTACGGTGATTTCCTCGCATGCGAAACACGCCGTTTCCGGCCATATCCGTCGTGTCTGGGCGTCGTCTATGTTGCCGTAAACGGCCCGGAGCGGCTTGAAAGCGGCAATCTCGTCGGAGAGCGTAGCCGAACCGATGTCGCCTGCATGCCATATTTCGTCTACATCCGCAAGGAACCCCTTCAGGGCAGTATCGAAAATTCCGTGCGTGTCCGATATGATTCCTATCTTTTTCATCCCTGCAAAGATAAGCCGGCCGGACGTCTGCCGTATCCCTGCGGACGGTTTTTACCGTGCCGTTCTTTTCGGAGAGAACAGTTCGGCCGACCGGTTCCGGTCGGAATGATAAGATTTACTTGTTTAATAATACATATCAGGCATGTGATTTGTAGCGTATGAGATTGACGGGTACCGGTCAATCGTTTCATTTCTCAAATAAGTGTTCTATGAAGCATGCGTTACGGATTTTTGCAGCGGGTGCAGCACTGCTGGCGGTTGCCTGCATTAAAACGAAAGAACAGTCCGACGGGGAGCGGATACCGGAATCCTTTCCGTCCGACAGCCATTATGTGAACGTAGATGAGGCCCGTGCGGCGGTGGAGACCATGCTCGGCAGCATGGACCCGGAGACGCGGGGCGGAGCGGTACGGAGCATCACGGGAGTCGTGACGATAGGCGGGCCCGGCGATACGCGGGGCGGCGCTTCGGATTCGCCCGTTTACCACGTTTTCAGTCTCGGTGACGGAGAGGGGTTTGCTCTTGCTTCGGGTGACGACCGCACACCGCCCGTCTTCTGTATCACCGACAGCGGTACTTTCGAGGAGATAGCCGAAACGGGTAATCCCGGTCTGGGCATGACACTGCTCAGCTACGATATCAATTATCGTGTGGCGGTAGGACTGCCCATTCCCGACGAAGGGGACGGGATGATATATCCCGGCGAGCCCGGCTATCCGTCCGCTTCTGCCTATGGCAGCGGCGGTGGGATTACCGATGTCGATATCGATTACGGCGGAGGTGTGGGGAATAATATCACCCGCAAGACTTATCCGTGGGAGCTCTCCGGCTACAAGGGGACGCAGGTCGCCTGCAACTGGGGACAGGGAGAACCGTATCACCTGATGATGCCGATGATATCCGCCAACAAACACGCTTATGCCGGCTGCGGTGCGGTGGCCGTGGCGCAAATCCTTTACCATTACGGCTATCCTTCGAGCATCGACGGTTATGCCTTGGACTGGAATAAGATAAGCAAGCATAGAAGTATTTATAGTTGCGATACGACTGTCTATCCGGCAATTGCCCGTCTGTTCGAGAGGCTTAATTCCCAAAATTATTTGCAGGCAACCGTCAGGGGAGCAGTGGAACATTTACTAATACGAATCGGATAACGCCTACTTTTCAGTCATTGGGGTATTCGTGTGTAGCGGAAGCCGATTACAGTGCGGTATCGCTTTTGAAAGCTATTATGACAGACGGAAGACCAGTCATGGTGTTCGGCATGTCGCATCGGACACCGAAATATATATTTTAGGGAAAGTGTCCGGCTATGATTATTCTGATGGACATTATTGGGTTTGCGACCGGGTAATGACCTACAAACAGAAGATAGAGACCTACAATTGGAGTATCCTGCTGCGGACGGATTACGAATACCTTTACTATGTCCATTGCAACTGGGGATGGGACGGAAGTCACAACGGGTATTTCCTTCCTAATGAATTCGATGCAGGCTCATGAGCCTGCGAAACCCGATACGCGTGCGGTGGAGGGCGAGGAGAACTATTACCAGTTTCGTATGAAAATGTGGCACCAGATAAAACGATGACAGTGATGAAAAAAGGTATTTTATATTTTGCTATTTGCATGGTTCGGGATTTCCTGTACCAGAAGCGGAAGCGAAGTGGGAGGAGAATTCAGTGAAACGGAATATTATATCCAAGGCTATCTGGAGGCCGATATGCTGACAGGGACCGTTTGTACGGGAGGCTTAATCGGGTTGGGATTCAGCGGGGAACTATATTTGCCGTCTCGTGGTGAAAAAGGCGATAAGTTTCGGGAGTTGAGCGCTTTTACGGAGATACGCACTATAATAAGCCGACCTATCCCGGAGGGCCCAACGTGTTATGCAATGAGTTCAAGAAGATAGATATTGTAAGCGACAAGGATTTCAATGAGATTCCGGCAGGGCAGTCGCTCGGTAATGTCGTTCAGTTCCTTGCTGTTTCGGTGAAACCATTCCTCGATAGCGGGTATACGGAGGAATTCGATTGGAGCAGGAATGATGTGCCGTCAGAATATAGAGACTATGCTTGGAGATTTTGGCCTAAGGAAGAGTTTTATCCGGTATATGGCTTGCTGTCGGAGTTGAGGGAAAATGAGCTCAAATTGCTTGAAAGAAGAAGTCCGAGCCTTTGTTTCCTTTGATGAACCGAGGGCTTTTCGGAAACACACGTTTACGATTACGCTGGAAGATACGACGGGGCGGGAGTTGAGCTGCACGGTCGAGTACGATTTCGATGCTGTGTAGCCGGCTGATTGATTCGGTCATTGCTTCAGTGAATTAATGCGTTCCACAAGCCTGCCGAACCCGATACGCGTGCGGTGGAGGGCGGGGAAAACTATTACCAGTTTCGGATGAAGATGTGGCACCAGATAAAACGATGACGGCGATGAAAAAGGTCTTTTATATTTTGCTATTTGCATGATTCGGGATTTCCTGTACCAGAAGCGGAAGCGAAGTGGGAGGAGAATTCAGTGAAACGGAATATTATATCCAAGGCTATCTGGAGGCCGATATGCTGACAGGGACCGTTTGTACGGGAGGCTTAATCGGGTTGGGATTCAGCGGTGAACTGTATTTGCCGTCTCGCGGTGAAAAAGGCGATAAGTTTCGGGAGTTGAGCGCTTTTTACGGAGATACGTACTATAATAAGCCGACCTGTCCCGGGGGGCCCTACGTATTGTGCAACGAGTTCGAGCGGATAGATGTGATAAGCGACAGGGGTTTCAACGATATTCCTGCGGGTTCGTCTTTAGACAGCGTGGTGGAACTTCTTGCCGCATCGGCCAAACCGTTTATCGACAGCGGTTACGACCCGTCGTACGGTTGGCCTGACAATGCTACGGATGCTTATTATCGGGACGGTGAACCTATCATGTGCGGCACTTATGGAGGGTTCTCTCCGGTTTACGGGGTGTTGTCGGACCTTCGTGCGGAAGATTTGAAATTGCTCTATTTTAGTTATGTGGGATGCATGTATCTTTCGTTTCTCGAAGAACCGGCCGTCAAGGAGCACACGTTTACTGTTACCATGCAGGATGCTGCAGGCCTGACGTTGAGCCTGTACGTTCGAATATACATTTTGATTTTCTGTGCCTGCCGGGCCGCCGGTCCGGTACAGTGTGCAGGGGGCATGAAAGGACAGGCTGCCGATGAAAGTCGGCAGCCTGTCGTGTGTCGTAGCGAAGGGAGTTTTTACTGGGCTCCGCCGGTCATGGATTTGAAGAGGGCATTGTATTTTTCGTACTTGGCCATCATGCCGTCCAGGTCGCGGATGCGGAACGTGACGTTCTTGAGCAGTTCCACGGTGCCCACGTTGGTCGGGTCGCTCGCATAGGCCTTTTCGAGATAGGGAACCGCTTTGGCATATACCTGGAATGCCTTGTTGAGTTCCGCATCGTATTCGTCCTGCGTAGCGAAAGTAGCGGCGCGCGAATTGACGTCTTCGAGGATGGCTTCGGCCTGCTTGATATAGACGATGCCGAGGTTGTTGTTCGCTACATAGCTGTCGGGGACGAGTTCGGCCATCTTGGTGAATGCCTCTATCGCCTTGTCGTATTCGTTGTTGGAGACATACAGTACCCCCAGCGCGCTCCACATGTCGGCGTTGGTCGGGTCGCTTTCGGCCGCTTGCTGGACGATGGTGAGTATGTTGTCGGGGTTCTCTCCGAGGAATACGTATGCTTCCGAGAGGCTTTCGATGATTTTGGAATCCGTCGGATACATGGCCATGCCCTTTTCCAGGTATTGCTTGGCAGTCTGTATTGCATTCGGGTCGGCATGGCGTTGCCTCGGTAGGCGTGGTATATCAGGTAGTATATTTCGGGGTCCGAAATGTCGGCATTGCCGGCGCTGATTTTTTCGGCTGCCGTCAGGTATTCGATGCTCTGGGGGTACTTCTGGGCGAGCATGAAGGCCAGGCCTGCGTCGTGCAGCAGGGAATAGAGGTCGGCCTCGGAGATGGTGGCTCCGGGCATCTGGGCCACTTCGTAGGCGCTGATGAACATGTTGCCGGCCTCTTCGTACATGCCGAGCGGGAAATAGAGGGCTCCCGTCTTGGAATACTCGTCGTATGCCTGTTTGAGCCCTTCGTTCACTTTCTCGGCAGTTTTCTGATTGTTCCCGTCGAGTTCGTAGGCTTTTTCATACGCTTCTACCGACTTTTGGAGTGCACCGGGATATATCTCCTTGGTCATTAGCGACGCTACCGGTATGGCCAGTTCGTCGAGGTAGATGTCCATGTACGGGAATATGCCCCTGGTATAGACCTTGCCGTTGAGCTCCACGACCTCAGCAGCGGTAGGTTCGCCGAACAGGGTGGTAAGCGTGACAACGTCGATGCCGTCGTAAAGGTGCTTGGATACTGCCGTCGCAACTTCGTAGAATACTTCGCCGCGGTGTATCCATGTAGAGGCCTTGCCCGATTTCTTCGGGTTGGCGATATCGGCGTCGGAACGCTCTATCTTGTTCAGCAGGCTCTTTTCGTTGATAGTCACCTGCTGTGCGGAGAGCGACGGACCGCAAAGACAGATTGCGGCAGCCGCCAGCATCAATATGCGCTTCATGGTAAGAAATGATTTAAGTTATTGTTTTTCGTAATGTGGTAATATTGTCTTTTTTCATCGGTTCGGGCTGTACCGGTCGAATGTCCGTTTTTCGCGGGCTTCCGGTGCGGCCGGCGGTTACTCTTCGTGTTTCCCGCCGTTCTCCTCCGCAGCAATTATCGTTCCGTCGCTCTCCCCTTCGGGCTCTTCGCTTTTGGGAACGGCCATGACGGAGGCTATCGAATCGCCTGCGCGGAGGTTGATGACCTTCACCCCCTGGGTAGCCCTTCCGGCCAGCCGGATGTCGGAGGCAGCGGTACGTATCGCCGTTCCGTTGCGGGTGATTATCATCAGGTCGTATTCGTCGGATACCGACTGGATGGAGACCACCTTGCCGGTCTTCTCGGTCACCTGCATCGTCTTGACGCCCTTGCCGCCCCGGTTGGTCGTGCGGTAGGCATCCAGGTCGGTGCGTTTGCCGTAACCGTTCTCGCTGAGTACGAGGATGTCGTTGGCGCTTTCCGGTTCCATGCATATCATTCCTACTACGCGGTCGTCGCCTTCGATGGTGATGGCGCGTACGCCTGCTCCCGTGCGGCCTATCGGGCGTACCTTCTCCTCAGGGAACCGGATGGCCTTGCCTTCGCGGGCGGCGATAATGATGTCGGCGCGGCCGCTGGTCAGGTTGGCGTCGATGAGCCTGGTCGCCCTCCTTGACGGTGATGGCATTGACACCGTTCTGGCGGGGCCGGGAGTAAGCCTCCAGTTTCGTCTTCTTGATGATGCCTTCGCGCGTGCACATGACGATGTAGTTGTTCTCGACATACTCCTTGTTGTCGAGCCCGCGCACGTTGATGTAAGCACGTATCTTGTCGTCCGGTTCTATCTGGATGACGTTCTGTATGGCGCGTCCCTTCGAGGTGCGCGTTCCCTCCGGAATGTTGTAGACCTTGAGCCAGTAGCAGCGTCCCTTTTCGGTGAAGAATAGCATGGTGTTGTGCATCGAGGCCACATAGATGTGTTCGATGAAGTCTTCGTCGCGTGTGGCGCTCGCCTTGACGCCCACGCCGCCCCGGTGCTGCCCGGTATTCGGCCAGCGGAGTGCGCTTGATATAGCCCATGTGCGAAATGGTGATGACCATCTCGTCGTCGGCATAGAAATCTTCCGGATTGAACTCTTCGGCACTCATGACGATTTCCGTGCGGCGTTCGTCGCCGTACTTCTCCTTTATCTCCAGCGTTTCGTCCTTGACGATGCCCAGGCGCATCTCGCGGCTGGCCAGCACGCGGTTGTAGTACTCGATGCGTTCGAGCAATTGCGCATACTCTTCTTCTATCTTGCTGCGTTCCAGTCCGGTCAGCGCACGAAGCCTCATGTCGATGATGGCCTGTGCCTGTACCTCGCTTAGGCCGAAGCGCTCCATGAGAGCCGCCTTGGCGATGTCGGGCGTCTGGGAGCCCCGTATGATGGAGATGATTTCGTCGATGTGGTCGAGAGCGATGAGCAGTCCACGGAGGATATGGGCGCGTTTTTCGGCCTGGTCGAGATCGTAGCGCGTGCGGCGCTCCACCACGTCGTGCCTGTGGTCCACGAAATGGCGGATGAGATCCTTCAGGTTCAGCAGGACGGGCCGGCCGTTCACCAGCGCGATGTTGTTTACCGGGAAACTGGTTTGCAGTTGCGAGTGTTTGTAGAGGGTGTTGAGTACCACGCTCGCCACGGCGTCGCTCTTGAGGATGATGACGATGCGCGTACCGCGGCGGTCGCTTTCGTCGTTGATGTACGAGATGCCGTCGATTTTCTTCTCGTTAATCATGTCGGCAATCTGACGTATCATCTCGGCCTTGTTCACCTGATAGGGAATCTCCGTCACGACGATGCACTCCCGGCCGCTGTGAGTGTGCTCTATTTCTGTTCGGGCCCGCATGACGATGCGTCCGCGTCCCGTTTCGAGCGCCTCACGCACCCCTTCGTAGCCGTATATGATGCCTCCCGTCGGAAAGTCGGGAGCTTTCACGTATTTTGCCAGTTCGGAGACTTCGATGTCCGGATTGTCTATGTAGGCTGCTATCGCGTCGCATACTTCCGAAAGGTTGTGGGGCGGCATGTTGGTGGCCATGCCCACCGCGATGCCCGACGAGCCGTTCACCAGCAGCAGCGGGATGCGGGTGGGGAGCACGGAGGGTTCCTGCAATGTATCGTCGAAGTTGTTGACGAATTCCACCGTATTCTTGCCGATGTCTGCCATCACCTCGTCGGCTATCTTGCGCATGCGGGCCTCCGTATAACGCATGGCCGCGGGGCTGTCGCCGTCGACCGAACCGAAGTTCCCCTGCCCGTCCACCAGCGGGTAGCGCATGGCCCACGGCTGTGCCATGCGGACCATGGCGAAGTAGACCGAGCTGTCGCCGTGGGGTGGAACTTACCGAGCACGTCGCCGACGATACGGGCGCTCTTACGGTGCGGCTTGTCCGAATAGAGATTCAGTTCGTTACTCATATCGAAGAGGATGCGGCGGTGCACGGGCTTAAGGCCGTCGCGCACGTCCGGCAGCGCGCGGGAGACGATGACCGACATCGAATAATCGATGTAGGCGGGCTTCATCTCTTCCTCGATGTTTATCCGGATTATCCTCGGTTCGGCGGGTGTCTCTTTAGTTTCTTCTGACATATCTGCTGATGTTCAAAACTATCATGAAATAATCGTGTAAAGATACGATTATTTTGGATTATGTACAAAATAAGCCTCTCCCTTTTTTCTCCCCCGGACAGCCGGTGTGGAGAGGGTTCCGGCTCTTGCCGGCTTCGCCTCCGGAGGTGTTGCGGGGTGTGCGTGTACGGGTTCCGGCCGAACGGAACGGGGTCTCCGGAATTTCCGGAGACCCCGTTCATGCCGCCCGTTCTGTCGTTGGCACGGCGGATGTATCCGTCAGCCTTGCGGATAGACTTTCAGCGTACCTCGGAACGTGCCCTTGACGGTATAGCCTGCGTCGCTGACGAAATCGAACTGCATGTCGTACGACTCTTCCGTGCTGGAGACCGTCATGGTGCCTGTCCGGATGCACGCTTCTCCCGTGTATTCGCTCCCGGCCATGCGGACGTACCACGTTCCGTTCGGGAAGGTGGGATGGCCGTAATAGCCGAATGCGCCGCCACTGATGTCGCCGGCCTGGGGCGTCAGGTCGGGGTAGTTACCGAAATTGACCGTTACGGTATAGGTACCGTCCGGAATACGGTATTCGTTGTCGTCGTTGGCCGCTATCGGTTCGGTGTAGAGGAGAATGTTCAGCCGGTCGCCCGAGCCGGTGTAGGCCGCTCCGTCGAAGCTTAACCCTTCGCTCCAGAGGCGGAGTTCCCAATCGGTGTAGGGCTGGTCGCGGAAGTCGTTGTTGGGGCGCACCAGCACATAGCTTTCGGTGAGCGTTCCGAACTCCACGTGTTCGGTAAGGGTGCTGATATAGTCGGGTTTTCCCGCTTGCGAGACCTTTACCTCCACCGGGCCGACGCCGACGGCGTCGGTAGTCAGGACAATACGTCCCGTCCGTGCTTCGGCCTCCTCATTTCTGCCGACACTTACGCTGATGCTGTTCATCCCTTCGTTTTCCGATGCGGCAATCCAGCCGGTCGTCTCCGTGTCGTACTCCGTCTTCATGAACCATTCGCAGTTTACGGCTTCGACATCTATGCGGTAGCTTTCCTGGCCGATGTAATCGAAGGAGAGGCCTTCGGAGGGGTGGCTCCGTTCGTCAGTGTGACGTTCAGGGAAGGGGCAGGCTCTTTTTGCCTCCTGTGTGACGCGTACCGCCTTCGCGGGTACTGCGGCATCGCTGGGCGTAACAGTGATGTCCGCCGTGCGTCGGGCCGGTTCGGGATTCGGGGATGCGGTGACGGAGAATTTACCGTCGCTCTCCGTGACGGTGAGCCAGCTGCGGCCTGATTCCGCTATGTCGGTACTCCATGTCAGGTCGTTTCCCTCCACGGTTACGATGACCTCCTGCGGCCTGTCGTCTTCCGCCCCGAAAGTGAGTGCGGCCGGATTGACCGATAGGGAATAGGTCTGGGGACGGTCGGAACCCTGCTGGGTTATCGTAACCATGCGCGATTTGACCTTGAAGTTGTCCGTTTTGACGGTCAGGGAGGCTGTCCTCGGTTCGCTTTTCAAATTGTCCCGTACCGTTACGTTCAGTTTTCCGGCCGTCCGTTCTTCTACCGTGACCCATTCGGAGGCTCCGGCGGAGAGGGTATATTCCCAGGTCACGCCCGAAGCCGTGACAGTGAGCTCCTGAGCGGCCGCCCCTCTGCTGCGAAAGAGAGCTGTCCGGGCGTTACGTCGAGCGAGGGAGTTCGGTATCCGTTTTATTGCATGCGGCCAGTGCGATACATGCTGCCGCGATGTATGAAAGTCGTTTCATGTGTGCAAGGTTTAAGATTCATGTTTCGTCTTGTCCGAGGGAGCCCCCTATGCCTCTGCGGGAGGGGCGACGTACCAGCCTATCGTAATGAGGTCCTGGGTACCGGTCATGTCGAGCATCGTACCGAAAATCACCCGGCCGTCAGGTGAAACGGAGTTGATATAACCGGTCGGGACGTAGATACCGTAGGTGTCGTGTACCCATTCTTCCACGGAACCGAGTTCTGTATTCGTGTTCAGGTCGTACACGACTCCGGAGGAGAGGTTCATGGTGCCCAGTCCGATGAATGCGATACCGTCGTCCGTGATATGAATGCCGACGGAGCCGCCGTAGTCTTTCACGACAGTGGTCGTTTCGGTTTCCGTATTGTAAAAGGCGGCGTATTGCGTCCGGACGATATCCATGCGGTTGTCGGCCAGTGTTTCGATGCGGTAACTGCCGGCTATCCATTTGCCCGTGGCGCTTATCTTCGTATATTCGGCGGTGCAGATGATGCCGTCGGCGAGGTTGTAGTCCATCTCCTCCCCGAAGGCGTCGAGCATCTTGACAGGTTTGATTTCGTGGACGTCCTGTCCGACGTAATCCACTTTCCATTCGCCTCCGTCGCGTTTCCAGTAGACCATGCCGAAATCGAGGTTTTTCCCATGTCGTACCGTAGATGACCGAGCCGTCGGCCGAGATGCCCCGTGCCATGATACCGTACCAGAACGCTTCGTCCCGGAAATTTTTGGCGGGCATCGGAAGTTTCTCGGCGACGCCGTCCGTCCAGAGCAGCGGCCAGGTGAGTCCCTCTTCGCCGTTGCTCTCTTTGGCGAAGCCTACCCAATATCTGCCGTCGGCAGAGCCTGCCCTGTACTTCGGGTTGAAACTGGAATCCGGCGGGAGCTTCGGGAACGATGATATCGCCGGTAGTATTGATGGCTATCTGTCCGCCGTTTGAGTTGGAAAGGAACATCAGCCCCTGGTCGGTGATGGCGATGGTCTGGCTGATGAAATAGAGCGATTCGGGAAACGGGCCGAATTCGTACCGTTCTTCGGTCTCGACGTCGATGATGACCGGCGAGTATTGCCACGAATCGTCCGGTGCGACCGAGATGATGTAGCCGCCGGCGTATTTGCCGCCCGGCGACATGGCCGAACTCGCAAATTCGTCGAGTTTGCGGTAGCGTGCGAAAAAGGAGTCTTTCGGCAGTTGGTTGATGCGGATGGTTTGGGTTGCCCGGTCGGCCTGGATGGTGACCGTTGTCTTGCGTTCCTGGTCGGTATCGTTATCGTCAGCGGTTAGCGTAAGGGGTGTGTTCGTCGGTACGCTCGGCTTTTATCCATGATGCGTTCGGGGTGGCCTGCCACGTCGCCGGAGAGGCATCGACGGTTATCGTCAGCGGTGTATTGTCTTCGCCCAGAAAGGAGCAGGCTGCCTGACTGAGATTAACGTACTGTAAATTTTCCGTTCCCTCGTTGCAGCCGTTCAGGACCGAAACTGCGAAAAGCGCCGCTGCGACGCCTTTCGGAAGCAAACATCTTTTCATTTCGTTTTAGATTATTGAATTGTTAGGTAAATAGGGTGTGTGGATATGAAATCCCATATCCTCGTATGTATGCAAACATAATGATAAAATAAATATTATATATGCAGTGTTAAGATGTTTTCGTATTTCTTTTGTGAAGAAATATATTCCTCCGGTAAGAGGCGGAGTTGTACGTTCCGTTGTTTTAATGAACGGTTTTCGCTGATGTTTGTCTTGTTTCCTGTACTGCGGCAGGAGAGGTTGCAAGGCGTCGAAAGAGGGGGTACCAATACGCAAGGGGATGACTGCCGAGCAGTCATCCCCTTGCGTATTGGTATTGCGGACGGTCTATCGGAAATCTATCACTTCGTAGTCGCCGTAAAGCGACGGGTCGAACAGGAACATGGTTTTGTCAATCTCCTCGAGGGGGATAATCCGGTCGATGGTGACGGTGAGTTCTTCGCCCTGATAGTCGTAGTTCAGCGCCACGGGCATGCCGTCTTCCGCACTCACGTACAGCGTTATCGTTCCGTTGCCGTAACGGTCGCTGCGCGGAACGAGTTTGACCTTTTCCACTGCCTTGCGTTTGAGCTCGGCCGGCCCCGTATAGGTACTTTCGAACTCTTCCGGGGCGAACTCGAAGGCGCGCGTGGGGTTGTTCAGGATGTTGTGCGAACCGGTGTCGGCTGCGTCGATGACCACCTCCTTGTCGGCCGCATAGATTTCGTAACGGTTGGTGCCGTCGCTGAACTGCTCCTGTTTCTGGAGCTTGATGCGGTAGCGGTCGCCGCTGACGAAATAGTTGCCGCTCATGTTCCCCATGCCTTGGGCCGACACGGTGAAACGTACTTCGTAATTGCCGTACGAAGCGAAGGTTTCGGCAATGTGGCGGAGGATGCTTTCGCTTGTTTCGTCGGCTTTTGCGGACGATGCCGCTGCGACCAGTGCGGCCGCTATCAGGATGAATCTTTTCATGGTATCGGTATCTGTTTGTTGCGTTGTACGGCAGATTCCTGCTGTGTCCCTCTCCGGAGAACGTAGCATTCGTTCGGTTATTGTGTCTGCTGCAGTGCCCTCATACGTCGAGCTCCTCGTCGTCGTAGGAGAGAAGGATGTCTTCGAGCTGGCGCATGTCGGTCACGATGACCTCACGCGGCTTGCTGCCGTCCTGCCTGCCCACGATGCCCATCTTTTCCAGTTTGTCCATGATGCGGCCCGCCCGGTTGTAGCCGAGGCGGAAGTTGCGCTGGATGGCCGATGTGGAGCCCTGCCGGTTCTGGACGATGAAGTGGGCCACCTGTATCAGCATGTTGTCGGAGTCGGCCGTCTCTTCGCCTCCTCCTCCGTTGCCGCTTCCGGTCGTCCCTTTGAGCTCGAAGAAGGGGAGTTCGAAAGGCCCGTCGTATCCCTCCTGCTGGCTGATGAAGGAGGTGAGGTTCTCGATTTCGGGCGTATCGAGGAAAGCGCACTGCATTCGGGTAAAGGCTCTCCGTTGAGGTAGAGCAGCATGTCGCCCATGCCGATGAGGTTGTTGGCCCCGGCTGGTCGATGATGGTACGTGAATCCACCATGGAGACCACCTTGAAGGCGATGCGGGCCGGGATGTTGGACTTTATCAGTCCGGTGATGACCTTCACGTCCGGACGCTGCGTCGCCACGATGAGGTGGATGCCCACGGCGCGCGCCTTGGCGGCAAGCCGCGTGATGGGGATTTCCACTTCGCGGCCGGCGGTCATAATCATGTCGGCGAACTCGTCGATGACGACCACGATGTAGGGCATGAAGCTGTGACCGTCGCGTTTCTTGAGCTTTCCGGCCTGGATGCGGGCGTTGTAGTCGGCGATGTTGCGTTCGCCCGCCCGGTTGAGCAGCGTGTAGCGCTCCTCCATCACCATGACCAGCGAGTTGAGCGTGTTTACCGCCTTGCTCGTGTCGGTGATGATGGCGCTCTCCTCGCCCTCCATTTTGGCGAGGAAGTGCCGGTCGAGTTTGGCGTATGCCGACAGCTCCACCTGTTTCGGGTCGATGAGGACGAACTTCAGGCTCGGCCGGGTGTTTCTTTGTACAGCAGCGACGTGATGATCGCGTTCAATCCGACCGATTTGCCCTGTCCGGTCGCGCCGGCTACCAGCAGGTGGGGCATTTTGGTAAGGTCGCCGATGTATCTCGTTGTATATCGTCTTGCCTAGAACGATGGGAAGCCGGTACTGGCAGTCCTGGAACTTGACGGACTTCACGACCGAAAGCATCGACACGATTTCGCGCGTGCTGTTCGGTACCTCGATGCCTACCGTACCGCGGCCCTGGCCGAGCGTGACGATACGGATACTCTGCACCTTGAGTGCGAGGGCGATGTCCTCCTCCAGATTGCGGATGCGCGATACCTTTACTCCCTGTGCGGGCTCTATCTCGTAAAGCGTCACCGTCGGCCCTATCGTGGCCTTTATCTTGTCGGTTATCCGGATGCCGAAATCCTCCAGCTTCTCGCGGATGATGTTCTTGTTTTCGCGTATCTCGTCTTCCGAGATACGGATGCCCACGCTGTGGTCTTTCAGGATAACCCATGAGGGGCGTTGGTAGCGGGGCAGGGTACGGGTGGGGTCGCGGAAATCGTCGGCCTCCTCCTCTGCTTCGGTATCCTTGTAGTCCGTCTTGACGATTTCGATGCCCTCCTCGTCGCTGACCACGACACCGCCGGCGCCGAGCGTGGCCGGCGTGCGTGTCGGACGCAGCGTCGAAGCCTTGATGCGTTCGCCCTGTTCGTCCACCACGATGAAGTCGTCTTCCTCCTCTTCGATGAAGGGGGATTCGGCTGCGTCGTTCCCGTCGTTTCCGGCCGTCGCTCCGGTATGGCCGGCGGGTAGTTCTTCGTTGTCCGTCCGGTCGCCGTTGCTGACGAAGATGCCTTCCGCCTCCTGTTCATCGGAGGGATAGACCGTGAAGGTCTCCTCGGTTCCGGATACGGCCGTCCGCTCCGTTCCGGCCCTTTCGGCGGATTCCGTTCCGATTGCCTCTGACGCGATGTCGGATGCGGCCTTCACGACGGGTACGGTATCGGGCGTATAGTAGTAGTTGGCCGCTTCCATGTCTTCATGCAGCCGCTCCTCTTCGGCCTGCCGCTGTGTGTCTTCCTTTCCCTTGAAGGGATGGACGGGAATTTTCCCCATGAGGTTGGTAGCCCCTTTGGCTACCGACGAACCTACGCGGTTGACGACCTTGATGGTGCTGCGGTTGATATAGACCGCGATGAGTATCCAGCAGACTGCGAGCAGCAGTCCGAGCCCGGCCGTCCCTATCACCGAACGGAGCCAGTCGGCCGCGGCGATGCCCGCTTGTCCGCCGAGTCCCGTGCCGAAGATGCCCCAGCGTGTGCCGAAAAGATAGCCGAGCGAGAGCGAGCCGAGTATCATGACGATGAGCGTCGTCCGTACCGAACGGTTCAGGAAGAGCGGCCGGACGCGCATGATGCGCAGCGAGAGAATGAGCAGTACGACGGGAATGCCTATGGCGAAGACACCGAACCACTTGCCGACGAGTGCCGAGCCGGTGATTGCTCCCAGCTTGCCCGCATGGTTGGCGACGTTGTCCACCGCGCTCCAACTGAGTCCTTCGCGCAGGGCGGCCTGGTCTTCGCTCCAGGTGAAGTAGTAGCTGACGACGGCGAGCAGGAAGAAGAGCGACACGAACAGGAGCAGGAATCCGTATATCCAGCGTTCCGTTTCTCCTATTTTCCTGCCTGCGAATAGCCTGGCGGCTGTTCCGGTACTTTTCGCTTTCGTCTTTTCCTGTTTTGCCATGGTGCGGCTTTTCTGCTGTTCGGACAAAGATAATAAAAATGTGCGAGGGTGCTGCCGGCCTGTCGCGCCGGGTGCGGTGTCAGAGCCGGAAGCCCGTTCCCGGAGCCGTTCGGCATAGGGAACCCTGCGGCCGAAAGAAAGGTATAGACCGGGACATGTCCTCTTTCGGCCCGCAGTCCATGGGGCGGTCGAGCAGCGATGCGGTTCGTCGGGCGATGGCCGGTGCGGGGTCGATGATTTCGATTGCGGCGCCGGCCTCGTCTGCGATGACCTCGGCCAGAAAAGGATAATGGGTGCAGCCGAGGACGATGCGGTCGGCGCCCGCTTCTACCAGCGGCGCGACGGCCCGGTGTACGAGTTGTCGGACGGCGGGCGTGTTTTCCTCGCCTCTTTCGACCGCTTCCACGAACCCCTCGCCTACGGCAGGCAGTATCCGGACGCCGGCGGCGTATTTGCCGCTCAGTTCGCCGAACCAGTCGCTTCCCAGCGAAGCGCGTGTGGCGAGCACCCCGATGATGCCGCTACGGGTGGTAGCCGCGGCCGGCTTGATGGCCGGCTCCATCCCGACGAAGGGAACGGGATAGGCTGCCCGCAGCCGTTTGACGGCTATCATCGTGGCCGTATTGCAGGCCAGTACGATAAGTTTGGTTCCTGCGCCGAGCAGCGTGCGCACGGCATCGTCGATATAGCCGGCCACCTCTTCGGCGGGCTTTTCGCCGTAGGGGCAGTGTGCCCCGTCGCCGTAGTAGACGACCGACTCCTCCGGCAGGGCTTTGCGCAGCTCCCGCCAGACGGAGAGGCCGCCCATGCCTGAATCGAAAACACCTATCGGGGAATTGTCCATACGGTACAAAGGTAGGGATTTTATGCGTGCGTGGTACCGGGAAAACAGCGGTCGTTGTATGCCGTCGGGAAAGGACGGCCGTTGTCCCGTTCGCTTGCGTTACGGTGGCCGGGCGGGGTATTCGTTCCTTCTGTCGGGTCTCGGCGTATGCGGCGGACGCTCTGCGGAGACGGGGCGTTGTGCGGGCGGGCGGCCTGACGATTGACGGCATGATTTTGAAAGGCCGGCAGCGGGGATTGTCGTCCTCCGGCTATCTTAATTATGACAGCGTGGCATACTGCGCAGGCGTTGGCTGCGTGGCCGGAGAGGTATTTGTCATCTGACGGTGCGCGGCAGGTACGATGCCGTGGTGTTGTACCTGATGTTATTTGTATGGGGTGGCGGGAGTTGTGAGTCCGGCAGATGCGCAGGGCGACGAGGAGTGCACAGCGTTGACGGCGTTGTCGCTTTTCGTCGGGGAAGCGGTGTGTTTGCCCGGCACTTCCGGAAGGTCGTCTGCGGCGGTTCCTGCCCGGATGGTGACGGGTTTTCTGCGGTAGGTGTCCGGCACCGGGTCGGGGCTGTGAAACGGTGGCTGCGATTCGGCAGTTCGCGCGGAGCGCCGTATCGGCGTATCTCTTTTCGGTGCGGAGAGGGGCGGTTATTGAAGTTCCTCCAGCGAGCGGATGTAGGCGATGATTTCGTCGGCGATATGCCGGCTGTCCATGCCGTCGCAGATAACCGTCCGGTCGGCCTGCGCATAGTAGCTTTCCCGTTGGGCGAGGGCGGTGCGGACATACTCTCGGATGCCGGCCTCGTCGAGTCCCGCTATCCGGGGGCGCCGGTTGCGGCGGCAAGCGAGCAGAATATGCACCAGACGTTCCTGAGAGGAGGCGAGATAGACGATGCGGCCCCGCTGCCGCATGAGCGACAGGTTGCGTTCGCTGCACGGCAGGCCGCCGCCCGTGGCTACGACGGTATTCCCTTCCTGCGGAATGGCGGCGAGCGCTTCCGTCTCCAGTTGCCGGAACACCGTTTCCCCCTCCTCGGCGAAGATGCGGGCGATGCTCTTCCCGGCAGTCTCCTCCACCAGACAGTCGGTATCGGCGAAAGTGTATCCGAGGACCCGTGCCACGCGCCGGCCCGTCGAGCTTTTGCCGCATCCCATGAAGCCTGTGAGATAAATGGTCATCGTATGGTGTGCTTCGGTCAGAAAAAAGGTCAAAGCTGTTGGATGTCGGGGTTGCGGGTTTCGTCCTCCTCCTCCGGCCGTTCGATGATGAGGTCGTCGTCAACCGCCGTTACGGTGGTGCGGCGGATACTCCGGTTGCCGTTCTGCAGGGCATCCTGTTCCCCGTCATCGCCGTCATCGCCGTCGGCGTCGGGGGTCGTCGGCTCCGTCGTCCGGCCTGCGGTATCTGGAACCTCCGGCTGCTCCCCGTTTTGGGACGCATCGTTTTCTGGTCACCGCTTTCCGGCGATGGGGCCGGCGTGTCCGGCAGGTCATTCGCTGTGCCATCTGCCTCTCCGTTCCCGTTGCCTGCGGATGTCTCGTCGGGGTCGGGTCGGAGCGGTTCGGTAAAGCGGAGCGACGCCACGTCGTAGGTGGTGAGCCGTTTTCCCTTCGCCCGGTGGCTCTTGACGCCGATGAACTGCTCCACGTCCACCAGGTCGGCGGGACGCGTACGGTGGGCGCCGCCGTAGGTGATTTCCAGGCTGCGGATAGCGGTCGGCCGACAGGGCTGTCATCCGCGAGCGGGGGTTGGAGTCGTCGATGAAGGACTGCATACGGTTGTCGCTCGCTTCGGCAGCGAAACGCTTCAGGTAATAGTAACGGCTGTCGGCGTCGTAGTATGCGACGCTGTATATCCGGTCGGGTGCGTACTTCTCCACCCGGATGGTATCTTCCGGGAAGTGGTGGCCGGTGTCGTATCCGGTGGTATAATACTGGCCTTTGGACGTGAAGACGATGATTTTGTCGTCGCCCTGGAACTCGCCCAGCAGGCGTCCGCGGCCGTCGGTATTGAGCCGCATCACGTCCTCGTCGAACCAGATGTTCTGTCCGGCGAGGGTGGAGGCGCCTCGCTCTTTCACCTGTATCTTGTGGATGGCGTAGCGCGAGAAGAGATTGCCCTGCGAGCTGCGCCCCTTGATGGCGAGCTTGCTGAAGTCGAGGTCCACGATGGCCTTTTTCAGTCGTGTACGCTGTTTGAACATGATTTTGAGTACCTCGGCCTCTCCGTTGGGATTCACGCTCATGTAGAGGACCACCAGTGGCAATCTGTTCTCCGCGCCAGTCCGCGGGTAGATCCATGAGCGTGCTGCCCTCCCTGCCCTGCCATCTGGGAGACGTTTACGTCAGCACGGCGCTGTCGCTGGGTGCTTGCCTGTGTGCTGCGTCGCCGGCAGAAAACGGCGTCCTGTCCCTGCCCTGGCTCAGCAGGTCACAACATGACAACCTGCTGTGCTCTGATCCTCTCCTGATCCTGATGATCATGGTCTTCCCCTTCCTGTCTGGCGTTCCCTTGCATGTCTGGGAGAGCAGTCCCGAGTGAGGGATGGGTATCATTGAGTGTCGCCCAGAGCATGCTTCATGCAGATCATCTGCAAGGTATTATCCTTGTTCTCCTGATCCAGAATGTCACCATCGCGCTGACCACCATTCTGGGGCTGGTACCCGGCCATGAGCGGTGATCACGGCGCGGCGGCCTGGGCAAGATCGCCATCGACTACGGCTACTATCGCTATAAGTACCTGGCAATGCTGGTGGCGGTGGTCATTCTGACTGTTGGTGCAGCTGTTCAAAGCGTGGGCACCTGGCTCAGCAAGCGGTGCGACAAGCGTTTGAAGCACTAACTCCGTTGTTCCTCGGCGGGAATATTTTTCCGCCGCCCATTTTTCACCTTGACATTTCTCCCGAAACGTATGATATTCGAGTTGTAAAAGGGCATATAACTTTATTAGGAGGCCACCGCCGTGAAAAATCAGACATACCCGATGACCTGTTCGATTTTTAGCTGGCGATATCCTGATCCACGCAGCGTGAGCTGTTCGACCTATTATAATGAGTGACCTGTCCTTTGTAGATCGCAGAGAACTGTGGCATCGGGCGTACGTGAGGATCGTTCGCGCGAGAACGCTATGACCGAGCTGTGACAAGACTGCCTGGTCCGCCGCTTTTTATGATGCAGCAGCAGTGACCGTATCATCACTCGCCGGAGACAAAACCATCAACTACCGGCGGCATGAAAATCTTCGGTTAGAGGAATTGGCGGAGACGATCTTGGACGCTGCCGCCGCCCTGAAGGAGTAACGACCCGCTGATTTGAGGACTTAGCGAGTAAACTGAACTATATTCACCTGCGCGGTAATGGCATGCCTGACCGCAGCAGATCATCAGATCGTAAACCAGGAGCTGACGACGCTGATGGGCGGCACCAACGCCCGCCTGACCACCCTCTGGGGCCCACCGGTGAGATGGGGTCTGCAGGGCGCCGGCAAGACCACAAACGGGCGCCAAGCTGCAAAATTACGCCGCAGCTTCGGCAAGCGCCCGCTGCTGTGGCCTGCGACGTGTACTGTCCAAGGCGATCAACCGCTGCAGGCAGGGCAAGCAGCCGGACATCCCCTGTCTCGATGGGCCGCCAGATCGACCTGTGACCATCAAAGCTGCGAGGCGGTGAAAACAATGCCGTTAACTGCTCTTCGGCGTCGCCGGCCGTCTGCATATCGACGAGGCGCTGGACGAGCTGAAGGTCAATATACGCCGTCCAATGAGATACTCCTTGTGGTGGATTTTGGTCAACGCCGCCAAGCCTTTGACACGCGCTGGGCATCGACGGCGTACTGCCACTGTTGGACGGCGACGCCCGCGGCGGTGCTGCCCTGTTCATCCGGGGCCGTCACCGAAAGCCCACCTGCCTGTGGGTACCGTGAAAAGCTGACATGATGCTCCCCGGCGGCATGGCTAAAGGGCGTTCGACCCCAGCAGCAGTATCGAAAACAGGCGAAAAGCAGATGAAACCCCAAGAAGTTGACCATCATCGGTCCTGGACTTGGAGCAGCTGCCCGCTGGCCACCAGATCGCCGAAAATCCGCAGATCGACCCTCAACGCGGAGCCGCAGAAAAAGCCATCATGCCGCCGGCTGGAACGCTGAAAACTGGTGGATGTGTCAACCGCCTGGTGATGTCAACCGCCTTTGAAATGCTGCAGCAGATGACCAAAGCCATGACCAAGGGCGGCGGTATGCGCGGCCTGGGCGGCATGATGGGCGGCTTCGAAAGTTAAAAAGCAGAAAAAAGTGTGTAAGTGCAGTCGCATTTAACAGATATAAAACAATCAATTTACATGGAGGAACACAACAATGGTTAAAATTCGTCTGAGAAGAATGGGCGCTAGAAGGCCCCTATTACCGCGTCGTCGTCGCCGATTCCCGCTATCCCGCGACGGCCGCTTCATCGAGGGAGATCGGCACCTATGATCCCACCGTCTCCCCGCCAAGATCAGTATCGACGCTGACCGCGCCCGCGAGTGGATCACACCGGTGCCCAGCCCACCGATACCGTTCGCGCCCTGCTGAAGAAGGTCGACGTACTGTAAGTCGGGAGCGCGCCATGAAGGATCTGCTGCTGTATATCGCGCAGAACCTTGTGGAGCACCCGGAGCAGGTCAGCGTGACCGAGGTGGAAAACGGTGACGAGCTGACGCTTCAGCTTCGCGCGTCGCGCCGGAGGACATGGGCAAGGTCATCGGACGTCAGGGCCGTATCGCCAGGAAGATACGCACCGTGATCCGTTCCTACGCCCAGCGCACCGGTGCCAGGTATGTCTATTGAATATCGTTGGTTAAAAGGCACCCGGCAGGGTGCTCTCTTTTGCCCGCTGGCCAGGGCAAAAAAAGAAAGCCCTTTCGGGCTTGACCGTTACATTGGCTCCCTCAACAGAGTGCGGCATTCTGAACCCGTTTTCAAACTTGCAGTTGTTGAAGGTCAGGTTCGCCGGGTTACTGTCGATCCTGACAGTATCAACAAACGTGATGTCCTCGTAAACAACACTCTGTGCTGCGGCACTAATGCGATAGTCATTGTCACCGGTCTTTGCAACCTTCGCATTGTCAACGCCCTTGACAGTCCCTCTTTTTACCGTAACTGCTTTGGGGTAAAATGCCGCCCAAAAATTGAATCGCCGCCCACGAAATGGTGGTGACGCCCACCGCCATGACCAGCGCCAGAATGGTTGCTAACAATTTCTTCATGTCTCATACCTCGTTTGTTTTAGATTTCCGCAGGCGCACTCGTTTTAATAACCATTAAAACGTAAATAACCTCTGCATTTACGTTTAATAACCATAAAACGTAAATGCAGAAGGTACCTCTGCGGATAGTCAGATTATAGCACAGTCTCACCGTTTGTCCAGCCTTTTTAACAAATTTTACATATTTTTTTCTGTTACCGGGAATGGAAAACGGAGAATTTGGAAATTCATCTTCCGCAGCAGCCACAGCAGCAGGGCCAGGACCCGCATCGATGGATATATTTTTCTTCGTATTCATGGACATTGGCGTTTCTCTCCCTCCCCTTGGGACGCGGCGCGCCCACTGGTTTACTAGCGGAAAAAGCGGGACAGAATACAAGGGCAATTTACCGGCCCAGCAGCACTTTCGCCTTGAGGATCGCCGCCACGGTCTTGGCATCGGTCAGCTCGCCGGACATACACAGCTCCACCGCCTCGTCGAAGGGCACGCGAAGGCGTAGCGGTACTGCTTCACCAGCAGCACGTCGTCGCCGTCCAGAATGCCCACGCCGCCGGGGTGCTCCACCACCTCGCC
>VOFD01001637.1_pt1 | contig 24422 bp, 49 predicted proteins | sample 5384101 | NCBI WGS metagenome assembly VOFD01 (sample SAMN12384723, study PRJNA508395) | human gut metagenome | isolation source: healthy gut C | host: Homo sapiens
AATTAACAGAATTGATAGAAATTGATATCCTGCAGAAGATCCAGGATAGTTTTTCAAAATTTACAGGGATGGCGTCCATTACAACCAATCCGGAAGGAGCACCCATCACAGTGGGAAGCGGATTCTCTGAATTTTGTATGAAGTACACCCGCAATGGATCTGTATTAGGTAACAGGCGCTGTGAAGCCTGCGACAAAAAAGGTGCTGTGTGTACTCTGCAGTCAGGAAAGGCTACCACTTATTTCTGCCATGCGGGTCTGGTGGATTTTGCAGCACCTATTATGTTAAATGATGAGATGATAGGCTGCTTCATCGGAGGCCAGGTGCGGACAGGCCCATTGGATGAGGGAAGTATCCGGGAAGTGGCGAAAGAACTGGGAATTGATCCGGAAGAGTATGTAGCGGCCTCCCGCAAGGTCCAGTTATTAGACAGAGACTACATTAACAAGAGTGTACAGTATCTGGAAGAAATCGCAGCCATTATTTTCGCAAATGGCATACCACAACTATATGGCACTGCATAAGAGCATAGAACTGGAGCAGAATTCCCGTGCCAAAGCCCGCTATGCGGTGCAGCATATGATCAAGATGAAAAAAAGAAATCCTGCGCTGGAACCACCATTTTAAAGATATTGATAAAGCGGGAATGCCGGACTCTTTCAAAGAAATATTGAAATTAGTAAATATCAAGGCGTATGACATTATATCGGATATACAGGATACAGAGGAATATCTGAATATTTCGCTTGGTAACATCCAGTTAAGGGAAGAGGTTTACAATGTCAGAGACATGATGGAAGAGATACGGTTGAATGCAGAGATCCGGGCAAAAGAATTCGAAGGAGAGTACCGGATAGAAATAGATTCTTCCGTGCCTCAGTGGCTTTTTGGAGACAAGGGCCGCATTGGTATGCTGATCAGCAAGCAGCTGGAATATGGATGCCGTTTTTCCAAGGACTGCATATGGATAAAAATGTCGGCAGAACCGTACGGCTACGGTGTGATGGTCTGTGTTCGAGTGATCAGCGAGAAAACTGTGATTCCGGAACCTGCCTTAGAACAGATGCGAGCCTGTCTGGAACAGGGACAGAGTGCTTCGGAAAATTCATGCTACCATAAGGTGGAGGGAATGACTGTATTTGGAGTGATGGTCAAGCAGATGGCCGGTGAGATGAAAGTGGAATCAGAAGAGGGCAAAGGGACTTGCTTTTACTATGAGTCTGCCACAGTTAGAGATTAGGAGGAATGAGGATGACCTTTGATGCCAGTGAGTATACAAAAGCGTTAGAGGGTTTTTTAGTAAACATGGGGGATTTTCAAGGAGGAAAACTTCCATACGACCGCATGGAGGCGGCGATGGATCCGTTGTGCTCTTTTTCTGCGAGTTGCCAAAGTGCAGATAGAGTTTTATGCTTCTGTACACCAGGAAATACGCCAGATTGGTAATCAGAGTACTACTTATCAGAAGGGTATGCCGGATAAAAATGAAAAAAATCTTACCGGGAAGTTACGGAAGAAGGAAGTGTAGTTGTGATCAACATCTTTCCATATGAGGGAAATGCCGTATGGACCAAAGAAGAGATCAATCATGTGGATGTCATGGCCAGAATGTTGTTTGTCTTTTTACACAAGAGAGCGTGTATCCAGAATGGCAGAAGAACTGGCTTATCGGGACAGTACCATTGGTATTTACAATTATAAGTTCTTTATGAAGAAACTGGATGAACTCCTTGAGAGAGAAGTGGCAGGCAGATACATTGCCTGTTACTATAATTTGAAGCGTTTTTCCATTATCAACCAGCAGGTGGGAAGAGATATTGGAACCCATATCATGCGACAGTTTTCTACCGGGTTACAACATATGCTGGGAGACAGAGGGTACGTATGCCGTATCAATGGAGACAACTTTACGGTTGTGTTTGAGAAGCAGTGCCTGGGTTCTGTGATGGAATATTTGAAACGCACCGGGATTTATTATGAGCAGGGCAGTGAAGAACATGTACTGATCGAGACTACTGCCGGATATTATGAGATCCCGGGGCTGGAAGAAAGTCTGAATCCTACTGATATTATGGACCGTATCACGGCGGCTTATCATGTGGCATCTACAGACAGCCACAGTGCCTATGTCTTTTTGACAAACCGATGATGCAAGAAATGGTACGGAAGAAAAATATAGAAAATGAGTTTAGAAATGCACTGGAGACAGAGGAGTTCCTTTGTGTATTACCAGCCCAAAGTAAATTTGAAAACTTATACGCTGGCAGGTGCGGAAGCACTGTGCCGCTGGCGTCATAATGTAGATCTGATCCCGCCGTTCCATTTTATTCCGATTCTGGAAGAGAGCCATGCTATTTGTGAACTGGATTTTTATATGCTGGAGCATGTGTGCATGGATCTGCGCAAATGGCTGGATGAGGGGAAAAATGTAGTAAGGGTATCCGTAAATTTTTCCAGGCAGCATATGGGGATGTTGACCTGGCTGAGAGGATTCTGCAGATTATCGATTCTTACCGGATCCCTCATCAGTACCTGGAGATTGAGTTGACAGAGACAACTACGGATGTGGCATTTACAGATCTGAGAAAACTGGTAGACAAGCTGCAGTCTCAGGGAATCCGTACATCGGTAGACGATTTTGGAGTAGGATATTCATCCCTGAACCTGATCCGGGGAACTGCCGTGGGATGTACTGAAGATTGATAAAAGTTTTCTGCCGGATACCATAGACCCAACTAATGAAAAATATGTAATGTTTAAATATCTGGTAGCCATGGCGCAGAATCTGGGTCTGGAATGTATTGTTGAAGGTGTTGAAACGGTAAATCATATAAGAGTGCTGAAGGAAAATCAATGTTACATGGCGCAGGGATTTTACTTTGATAAGCCTCTTCCGAAGGATGAATTTGAGCGTCGGTTTACGCAAAAAAGGAAAGTAGACTAACAGGAGGTGATCGCAGATGAAAAAAGTTATATACATAAGTTATGCCGTCTGTGCCATAGCCATGTTTGCACTTTTGTTTTATATGTTTGACCATTTAAGAGTGATTGAATCCAATACCAGAGAAGATAACGAGTATACACAGTTGCAGCCTTATAGGACCTGGGTTGTTAAGGACAGTGGGGCACCGATTGGCGTCAGCAAAGTGTTTCAGTTTAAGGTGCCGGCTATTGGCAAGGGTACCAAGACGCTGGCCTTTTACTCCCATCATCAGGATGTGGTGATCTATAAAGGAGACAAGGTGATCTACCAGAGAAGGGTATACCAGGGAAATCCTTTTGGAAGAACCAGTGGACAAGGATGGAACGATCTTACTTTGTATTCGGAGGATTCCGGCAAGATTCTGACAGTTGTGATGTCGCCGGAATATTCTACGGTGCAGGGTATTGATGTGACATTTTATTATGGCTCCAAGATAAAGATCTGGCTTCATGATGTGATCCGCCAGCTGGCGCCAAGCATATTGAGTTTGATCGCTATTGTGATGGGAATGATCTTTGTTGTATTTATTTTAGTAAATATCCGAAATAAAAAGATCAATCGTAATCTTTTGTTTATGGGAATCTTTTCCATCTGCATCGGTGTCTGGAAGATTACAGATGCCGGAATTTTGCAGCTGTTGTTTGGCAATAATATATTGTTTTCCTATATTCCGTTTGTCAGTCTGCTGTTGTGTGTAATCCCATTTGTTCTTTTATGCGCACCTTGTTTACAGACAGGGAATCAAGGGATGGTATATTGTATGTCTGGCAAGCCTGGCAGTGATGGTATTTTTCTTTTTGTGGTTCAGATATTGAATAAGGGCGATATGAGAGAGACACTGCCTTTTAATCATGCTGTCATGGGAGTTATGGCGCTGGTAACGGTGGTCCAGGTTGTAAGACAGTGGAAGAAGCAGGGAATGAACCGCAAGTTAAAACTGATCTTTTGCTGTTTCCTAACTTGCATTGTAGGATTGATAGGTGATACTATCACTTTCTACACAACGGAAGGAATGGGATCCATGGTGTTTGGAATCTTTGGATTTATCATTTTCACCATAATTGTAGGGATCAATTCCATGGCTGAGTCGAGGGCACTGATGGCCAGAGGAGAACAGGCAGAGCAGTTGGAAAAGATGGCGTACCATGACCAGCTTACGGGTGTGTACAACCGTACTGCTTATGCTGCCCCACACTACGGCAGAGGACTTTGAAAAGGACAAATGCATCGTTGTCATGATGGATCTGAACAATTTGAAGAAATGTAACGATACAAAGAGGCCACGAAGAAGGCGACGCCTACATAAAGGCAAGTGTGGAACTGATCCTGCAGACGCTGGGAACACTGGGAAATTGCTTACCGTCTAGGTGGTGATGAGTTCTGTGTGCTGATCCATGGCGGTACGCCAAAGGCATGCTCAGATCAGATCCAGAAACTGTGGGAAAAGACAGAGCAGTTTAATAAAGAAAATCCGGAGGCATTTCGGTGCATATTGCCGTAGGCTTTGTTAGTTATGATAAAGATAAAGACTACGATTTTGCAGATACGCTGCGCCGGGCAGACCGGCTGATGTATGAGAAGAAGTTTGCTATGAAGCATCAGCAGGCAGAGTGCGTAGGATAAAAATTGAAAGAATAAGGAAGTTTATCCCCGGAAAATAAAACGCAGCGCGTACAAGTTTCGGATGGGTAAACTTCCTTTTTGTTTTGAACAGGCAAGCCCGGCCGTTTTCTGCCGGTATGGTTATTTTCGGGACACTGTCTGCCGTCGGAACGGATCGTATAATTATCCTTCAGGATGAGTTGTGAGACTGGCACCAGTTCATAGCCCTTTCCTTTCAGAGTGCGGATCATTTCATCCAGTGCTTCGGCTGTATGTTTGGCCCCGTTGTGGCACAGGATGATTGAACCATTTCCCAGGTGCTTATGTTCTGTGACTTTGCGGATAATGGTGGACGCATCATAGTCTTTCCAGTCCAGAGAATCCACATCCCACTGGATGCCGTAATAATTGCATCTTTTAGTGTCTGGATCAGTGTATTGTTGTAGTCCCCGTAAGGAGGACGGAAGAGGATCATGTCCTTGCCTGTAAGCGCTTTCACTTTCTGATGCGGCTTCATAATCTCTTCCATACATTCGTTGGCGGTGAGCCGGGACATCTGCTTGTGATTCTCGCTGTGGTTGCCAAGATCGTGGCCGTCTTTGGCAATGGCTTTTACATCTTCCGGATATTTTTCAATCCAGCCACCGGTCATAAAGAAAGTGACTTTTACATTGTTTTTCTTTAAAACTTCCAGGATCTTTCGTGTATCCTGGTTGCCCCAGGCAGCGTCGAAAGATAGCGAAATCTGGGGTTTGTCTTTTTCTACGCAGTAAATGGGCAGTTCTTTTTTTCCTGCGATGGAAGCGCTGAGTGTTTCTGCTGTCTCAGGATATGCTTTTAAGCTGAGAGACAAAATTGCTAAAGAAGTACATATAATGGCACCAACTTTGGCGAACAGTAAAAAAAGAGTCTTTGTTCCAGTTTTTTTCATATCACAATCCGGTTTTTTTAATAATATGAGGATATAAGCAAAAAAAAATAACTAAAGGGATTGAAAAAAGGAGATGAACTGTGTATCATGAATATATGAACAATGATTCATATGTTCATAAAACCAGAAAGGAGGTTCCTATGCTGCAGGAAGATGAACTTTATGACCTGGCAGAGTTGTTTAAAGTGTTTGGAGATTCTACCCGCATCCGTATTTTGTTTGTCTTGTTTGAAGATGAACATTCTGTATCGGACATTGCGGAGAGCCTGACCATGACTCAGTCGGCTATCTCCCATCAGTTAAAGATACTAAAACAGTCAAAACTGGTTAAGGCCCGGAGAGAGGGCAAATCTGTATATTATTCACTGGCAGATGGACATGTGCGTACCATTATAGCCCAGGGAATGGATCATATCAAAGAATAGAAAGGATGATTATTATGAAAAAGAAATTTAAATTACAGGATCTGGATTGTGCAAACTGCGCAGCAAAAATGGAAGAGGCTATTAAAAAAATTGACGGTGTTACCGATGCCAGCGTCAGCTTTATGACACAGAAACTGGTGTTAGAGACAGAGGATGACCGTTTTGAAGAGATTATGGATGAAGTAGTAAAATGCTGCAAAAGGTAGAGCCGGACTGCGAGATCCTTCGCTAGATACGGACGCGGGAAGGAGAACGATATGACGAAAAAGCAAAAAAGATGCTTACCAGGATTTTGATTACACTGGTTGTGTTTGGCGTTTTATTCACCTGTGAAAAACTGGGATATTTGGAATGTTTTCCGTGGTATATCAATTTTGTGATCTTTCTGATACCTTATCTGCTTATCGGTTATGACATTATTTTTTTAAGGCCGCCAGAAATATCTGCCAGGGACAGATATTTGATGAAAATTTCCTTATTATGTTGGCCACATTTGGTGCCCTTGGCGTTGGCGAGTATTCTGAGGCAGTAGCGGTTATGCTGTTTTATCAGGTAGGTGAACTGTTCCAGGGATACGCTGTAGGAAAGTCCAGACAGTCCATTTCGGATATGATGGATATCTGTCCCGAGTATGCCAATGTGGAGCAGGAGGGAAAGATGGTCCAGGTCGATCCGGATGATGTGGAGATCGGAACGGTCATTACCGTCAAGCCGGAGAGAGGATCCCGCTGGACGGCGTGGTGCTGGAAGGTGAGTCACTGGTAGATACTGCGGCACTGACAGGAGAGTCCGTACCGAGAAAAGTAAAACCGGGAGAGAATATTATCAGCGGCTGTGTCAATGGAAGCGGTACGCTGAAAGTAAAAACCACCAAAGAGTTTGATGATTCGACAGTAGCCAAGATTTTGGAACTGGTAGAAAATGCCAGCAGCAAGAAGGCAAAGGTGGAGAACTTTATAACAAGATTTGCCAAGTATTATACACCAGTTGTAACCATCGCTGCTGTGTTACTGGCATTTGTGCCACCGATTTTTTTGTGGGAAATATTCTGGAATGGATCCAGAGAGCCTGTATTTTCCTTGTAATTTCCTGCCCATGCGCCCTTGTGATCTCGGTTCCGTTAGGATTTTTCGGTGGCATCGGAGCGGCTTCCAAACTGGGTGTGTTAGTGAAGGGAAGTAACTTTTTAGAGGCAGTGGCAGAGATGGATACCATTGTATTTGACAAGACGGGAACGCTGACAAAAAGGAGTATTTAAGGTAACCAGTACTCAGACAGTCCAGGGAGAAAAAGGAAGACGAACTGGTGGAGACGGCAGCGTTAGCCGAAGGATATTCCAACCATCCGATTGCCAATTCCATCCGGGAGGCCTATGGCAGGGAACTGGATCTTTCCAGAGTAGATCAGACGACAGAAATCGCCGGTCATGGTATCGCAGTGCTTGTGGATGGAAGAAAAGTACTGGTAGGAAACGAAAAACTCATGAAAAAGGAAGGCATTGATTTTGTGCCGGATGATCATGTGGGAACTGTTGTCTATGTGGCAAAAGAGGGACGGTTTCTGGGATCTGTCTGCATTTCTGATACAGTAAAAGAAGGAGCCAGAGAGGCTATCTCCCAGATGAAGGAGGTAGGCGTGAAAAAATGTATCATGCTTACGGGAGACAGAGAAGAGGCGGCAGCCGATGTGGCACAGAAACTAGGACTGGATGAGTATCATGCAGGACTGCTTCGGGGGACAAAGTGGATCAGGTAGAAAAACTTCTGGCAAGTAAGTCTGAAAACAGCAAACTTGCCTTCGTGGGAGATGGCATCAACGATGCACCGGTACTTACAAGAGCCGATGTAGGAATCGCCATGGGAAGTCTTGGTTCAGATGCGGCCATTGAGGCGGCAGATGTTGTACTTATGGATGATGATATCCAAAAGATTGCTTCTGTTGTAAAAATATCCAGAAAAACATTGAAGATCGTAAAGCAGAACATTGTATTTGCCCTGGCAGTCAAAGCGGTTGTCCTGATTATGGGGGCCTTAGGTCTGGCCAATATGTGGGAAGCAGTGTTTGCCGATGTAGGTGTTTCGGTACTGGCTATTTTGAATGCCATGCGGGCCCTGAAATACAAGGGATAAAATAAAATGCCCGCCAGTGATTGACACGCAAACGGCTGACAGTGTATAATTTCATATGAAAAAAGCAAGGGGCACGATACTTTGTGCCCCTTTTTACAAAAAGAGAAAAACAGAAAAAGAAAGGGGAAAAACTATGGACAATCGATCCATGATGGAATTAGAAGACGAATTAGATGCAAAGTTTAATGACCTTGTAAATTATTGTATGGTATCGGGTGCCATCGATCAGAATCTGTACACAGAATATGATGTAAAAAAAGAGGGCTTCGTGATGCCAGCGGTAAAGGGGTATTGACAGGATTGACAGAGATTTCGGATGTCATTGGTTATGAATTGGCAGAGGGAAAGAAGATTCCCTGCGATGGTGAATTGTATTATCAGGGATATAATGTAATGGATCTGGTAGATAGTATTTCAGACCGCCGGTTTGGATTTGAAGAGACAACCTATCTGCTGTTATTTGGACAGCTGCCGAACAAACAGCAGCTTTTAGATTTTGAAGAAATCCTTACAAGCTTACAGGAACTGTCCGGACAGTTCGTCCGGGATGTTATTATGAAAGCACCCAGTGCCAATATTATGAATGCTTTGCAGAAAAGTGTGCTGACACTGTATTCATATGATGAAAATCCGGACAACATAGAGGTGTCAAATGTACTGCGTCAGTCTCTGCAGCTCATTGGTAAACTGCCAATGATCGCTGTATATGCGTATCATTCGTACCGTCATTTTAAATTTGATGATAACTTGTATATCCGCACACCGGATCCGTCTATGTCCATTGCAGAGAATATTTTGCAGATGATCCGTCAGAACGGAGAGTTTTCGCCGCTGGAGGCCAAAGTACTGGATGTGGCACTGATCCTTCATGCAGAGCATGGTGGTGGTAACAACTCTACCTTTACAAATCATGTGGTTACCTCATCGGGAACGGATACTTACTCGGCTACATCAGCAGCGATTGCGTCTTTGAAAGGACCAAGACACGGCGGTGCCAATCTGAAGGTGCTGCAGATGTTTGATGATCTGAAGGAACATTGCAAGGACTGGAATAATAAAGAAGAGATTCAGGAGTATCTGCTGAAGATACTGCGCAAAGAAGCCTTTGACAACGCGGGGCTGATCTATGGAATGGGCCATGCCGTATATACAGAGTCAGATCCAAGAGGTGTGATCCTGAAGAAATATGCACGAAAACTGGCAGAAGAAAAGGGACGACAGGAAGAATTCGCCTTGTATGAGACAGTGGAGGAACTTTCAAAAAAACTGATCATGCAGCACCACCGCCGTTTGAAACCCGTGTGTGCGAATGTGGATTTTTACAGTGGTTTTGTGTATACAATGCTTGGAATCCCAAGAGAACTTTTTTACACCGATCTTTGCAGTGGCCAGAATATCCGGCTGGAGTGCACACCGCCTGGAAGAACTGGTAAACAAAGGAAAGATCATCCGTCCGGCTTACAAGTATGTAGGTAAGCACCGGGATTTTGTGGAGATAGGAGACAGATAAAAATGGAACCCTGGCTGTTATTTTTTGACATAGATGGCACTTTGCTGGACAACGATACAAACCAGGTTCCGGACAGTACCATAAAAGCTTTGAAAAAGCGCAGGCTGCCGGACACAAGATTTTTTTTTGTGCACCGGCCGGTGCAGAGTATTTATACCAAAGCAGGTGGCAGAGATTGGTTTTGACGGCATGGTAGCAGGCTGCGGAACAGCGATCTACTATGAGGGACAGAAGAAAATGCATGCCACGCTGCCTCAGAAACTTCAGAGAGAGATCGCAGAAGATATGCTGCGGTGCCGGCTGGACGGAGTGCTGGAAGGGGATAGATACTGTTATTTTCAGGATGAGCCGTTTCTGCCCTGGGTCAAAAAGTTTTACCACGATAATGGTGTTTTTTTGGACCGGATTGTCAGAAAAATGGCAGCAGGAGGAAACACTGGCTTTTTGATAAGTTTACCCTGTGGTTCAATGAGCATAGTGATATCGATGGTTTTAAATCAAAGTATGAAAAGCAGTTTGATTTTATACGGCGGGCATCCGACTTTTATGAAGTGGTTCCAAAGGGATATTCCAAAGCTACCGGCATAGAGAGAATGTGCCGGGAGACCGGAGTAGAACAGAGACATACCATGGGATTTGGTGACAGTACAAATGACCTGCCTATGTTAGATTATACGGCTGTCAGTGTGGCCATGGGCAATAGTGACCCGGTGCTGTTTGACCGGGTGGACTATGTAACAGCATCTGTTAAGGAAGATGGTATTGAGAAAGCACTTTATAAGTATAATATGATAGAATGAGGGCAAGACCCAAAGGAGGATTTCCATGAGCAAAAAAAATTGGGACAATTACTTGAAAAATGGAGTATGAACTGGTACAGGGAAGTCTGGACACAGAAGTGACAGACTTAGCCTATGATTCCAGAAAGATCACAGAAGGAATGTTGTTTGTGGCTATAGCCGGAACCGTTGTGGATGGACATAAATTTATCCCGGATGTACTGAAAAAAGGTGCCTCTGTTATTGTGATGGAGCGGGATGTAAAAGTTGAGGACGATCAGGTGACGGTTGTGAAGGTGAAAAATGCCAGAGCGGCGTTAAGTTATCTGTCAGCGGCTTATTTTGACCATCCGGCCACAAAGATGATCTCTATTGGAATTACCGGAACAAAAAAGGAAAGTCCACCACCACATACATGATCCGGGATATTATTGAAAAATCAGGAAAAACCTGCGGTATTGTAGGAACTATAGGTGTAGCCATTAAGGGAAAGGTAACTCCTACGGAACACACCACTCCGGAATCTTATGATTTGCAGCGTTATTTTCACCAGATGGTAGAAGCCGGCTGTGATTATATGGTGATGGAAGTAAGCTCTCAGGGACTGAAAATGGACCGGGTAGCAGGTATGTTCTTTTGATTATGGCATCTTTACCAATATTTCACCGGACCACATTGGTCCTAATGAACATAAGGACTTTGCAGAGTATCTGTACTGCAAGAGCCTTTTTATTCCGTATGTGCAAGGTAGGCATTTTTTAATAAGGACGATCCGAAGTGGAAAGAACTGGCAAAAAATGCCACCTGTGAGATCAAAACTTATGGAACCGGCGAGGCGGATCTTTGCGCGGACCGGATCGAGCATGTGAACCAGGATGGCGTGCTGTCCATGAAATTTCATGCCAAAGGACTGATCGAAGGAGATGTCATTGTAGGACTGCCGGGACGATTTAATATTTATAACGGTATGTGTGCAGCCACCGTAGGTGCCCCTTCTCGGAATGCCTCAGGAAGTGATCCTGCATGCGCTGGAGCATGTGCAGGTCCGCGGCCGGGTGGAAAATGTACCGACAGGAAGAGGATTTTCCATTCTCATTGACTTTGCTCATAACGGAGTCAGCACGGAGAGCGTGTTAAAGACATTGAGAGGCTACAATCCAAACCGCATTATTGCTATTTTCGGATGTGGCGGAAACCGAAGTAAACTGCGCCGCTACGAAATGGGAGAGGCAGTAGGCAATCTGGCAGAACTGGCAGTTGTTACCAGCGATAACCCAAGAACCGAAGATATTATGGACATAGTGGAAGATATCAAAGTAGGTCTTGCCAAGACAAAGGGGAGTATGTGGTGATCCCGGACCGGAAAGAGGCAGTTAAGTATGCTGTATCCCAGGCAGTGGATGGTGACATGATCATCCTGCTTGGAAAAGGCCACGAAGAATATCAGGAGATCAATGGGGTAAAATATCCTTACAGCGAGAGAGAAGCGGTGGCAGAGGCACTTGCCTCCTTGCAATCCTGATAAAAATATGATATACTTGAGGCAAGAATGATGTATACACATGGATATTGTCAGATGGAGGGATGCACATGAGCGGATATTTTTATGGCATTGGCGGTTTAGGCAGCAGTTTTTTGATACGATGCTTGGAAACAGTCAGACAGGCAGTACCAGTTCCCTCAGCTCATCACTGGGAGATCTGAGAATGATTCAGAGTGGTGCTTATAAGAAAGCACTGAAAGCATATTATGCCAAACAGTCCACGGCAGACAAGAATAATACCAAGACGGAGTCAGGCAAGGAAGACACAGGAACAGCGCTTTCCAGTCTGAAGAGTTCTTCAGGCAAGTTGTCTGAGGCGGCTTCGGTGTTGAAGAATGTGGACTTTGATAAAGAGGTAAGTGATGATACAGTTAAGAAAGTAAAGGACTTTGTTTCCGGTTACAACAGTACCATCAGCAGTACAAAGAACATGAACTCTTACAGTATCTTGCAGACGGCGGTATGGATGAAGAACCAGACTGCCACTTCAGAGGCTTTACTGAATAAAGTAGGAATTACCGTAGGAGACGACAATACATTGTCCGTCGATGAAGAGAAATTAAAGAAGGCAGACAGTGCAGATCTGAAAGCTTTATTTGGCAGCAGTTCTTCCTACAGTGACCGGATTCAGATCCAGGCCTCTTCATTGAAGACGCAGGCAGCCAATCAGATTGCCTTGAATTCCGGACAGACTTTGTATGGAATTACCGGATATCTGAAGTAAAATAAGAGCAGAATAAATGACAGGCGGCACAGACAGTTTTGTTTGTGCCGCTTGTGGTGTGTCAGAAGGAGAAGAAGCATGTATCGATTTTTTTGCGCCGGAAGAAAAACTTAGGTAACCGCGAGATCTGTCTTACGGGAGACGATGTAAATCATATAAAAAAATGTTCTGCGGATGCCCCCGGGAGAAGAAGTGATGGTTTCTTTCGGAAAGGGAATGGATTATCACTGCCGGATCCGGACTTTGGAAAAGGACTGTATCTGGCTGGATGTTTTGGAAGAAGTGCCGGCGGTGACGGAATTGCCGGTGAAGATTGTCCTTTTCAGGCACTTCCCAAAAAAGACAAGATGGAATGGATCATACAAAAGGCGGTAGAACTGGGAGCCGCAGAGATCGTACCGGTTTCATCCAGACGCTGTGTGGTAAGGCTGGATGATAAAAAGAAAAGAAAAGAAACTGGCCCGCTGGCAGACCATTGCAGAGGCGGCGGCCAAGCAGAGCGGCAGAGGGAAAATTCCTGAGATACACACTGTGTTGTCCTTTTCCCAGGCGCTTTCCTATGCAGAGGAACTGGATACTGTACTGATCCCTTATGAGTTAAGTGACAATATGGCAGAGTCTGTAGAAGTGATGAAAAAAGCGGCAGGAGGCAGAAGTATCGGCATCTTTTATCGGGCCGGAAGGCGGCTTTGAACGAAGTGAAGTGGAAGCGGCCATGGAAGCAGGGGGGCAGCCCCGGTTTCCCTTTGGAAAGAGGATCTTACGAACAGAGACGGCAGGAATGACAGCCTTGTCTGTGCTGATGTTTTTGATAGAAGGAAAGGAATAAAGAAAGTGGAATGTTATTTGGATAATGCAGCCACCACCCAGGCATATGAAGATGTGTGCGAACTGGTGGTAAAAGTGATGCGGGAAGATTATGGCAATCCATCCTCCCTTCATATGAAAGGAGTAGAGGGAGAAAAGTATGTGAGAGAAGCGGCAGACCGCATTGCAAAGACTTTGAAGTGCCAGCGGAAAAACATAGTTTTTAGTTCCGGCGGAACGGAAAGCAACAATACAGCATTGATCGGTACCGCACTGGCAAATAAACGCCGGGGCAGACGCATTCTTACTACCTGCTTTTGAACATGCATCCGTTCATGAACCATTGATTTATCTGGAGAGCATGGGATTTCAGGTGGAATACCTGCCGGTAGATAAGCAGGGGCATTTAAGGGCGGAGACATTGAAAGAAGCACTGACTGAGGATACGATCCTGGTGTCAGTCATGATGGTAAATAATGAGATCGGATCCATTCTGGATGTTCAGGAACTTGCTAAAGTGGTAAAAAGATTTTGATCCACAGATTGTGTTTCATGTAGATGCTATCCAGGCATATGGAAAGATGAAGATACAACCGGCAAAATGGCAGATCGACCTTATGAGTGTCAGTGGACACAAGATCCATGGCCCTAAGGGAACCGGCTTTTTTGTATATGAAAGATGGAACGAAGATCCATCCATACATTCACGGAGGCGGTCAGCAGCAGGGGAATGAGATCGGGAACAGAAAATGTACCTGGTATCGCCGGACTGGGACTGGCGGCGGCAAAAATGGATGCTTCTTTGACAGAGCGAAGAGAATACCTGTATGGGTTAAAGCGTTATTTTGTGAAGAAACTGGAGGCCATGGAAGGGTAACGGTCAATGGCGTACAGGGAGAGGAACTGGAGCAGACAGCACCCCATATAGTCAGTGCCAGTTTTCAGGGGTGCGCAGTGAGGTACTCTTACATGCCCTGGAAGACAAACAGATCTATGTGTCTTCCGGCTCCGCCTGCTCTTCCAATCATCCGGGAATCAGCGGCACGCTGGTGGCCATCGGAGTGCCAAAAGAGTTGTTGGATTCCACGCTGCGGTTTAGTTTTTCGGAGTTTACAACAAAGGAACAATTGGATTATACGCTGGAACAACTTGAAAAATTGCTTCCGGTTTTGAGAAAATTTACACGGCGATAGAAAATAGAAAGGAAAAAGAAATGGTAAAAGCATTTTTGATCAAATATTCCGAGATTGGAATTAAAGGAAAAAAACAGATATGTTTTTGAAGATGCCCTGGCAAGAAGGGTAAAAGAGCGGCTGGAACGCTGTGAAGGCGATTTTGTCGTGGAAAAAGAGCAGGGAAGGATCTATGTAGAGGCTAAAAGTGAGTTTGACGAAGATGAGGTTATTACGGCTCTTACACATGTGTTTGAATTGCCCATATCTGCCCGGTTGTGCTGGTAGAGGACAAGAGTTTTGACAATGTATGTGAGAAATTGGTAGAGCATATGAAGAACCGCCTGGGGACAAAACCTTTACCTTCAAGGTGTTTGCTAAGCGCAGTGATAAAAAATATGAAATGCAGAGTCCTCAGATCTGTATGGATGCCGGCGGCTATATTTTTAGACCATATGGAAAACGCTACAGTAGATGTGCATGATCCGCAGGTAAAAGTGTACATTGAGATCCGGGGGCAGAGCCTATGTATATGTTACCAGCGTGAAGGGACCGGGCGGAATGCCGGTCGGAACAGCCGGCCGCTCTATGCTTCTTCTTTCAGGTGGCATCGACAGCCCGGTAGCCGGATACATGATGGCCAAGCGGGGGTCCGTATTGAGGCTGTGTACTTCCATGCACCGCCTTATACAAGTGAGAGAGCCAAACAGAAGGTGGTGGATCTGGCGCAGATCATTTCAGAGTATACCGGTCCAATTCAGCTTCATATCATTAATTTTACCGATATCCAGCTGGCTATTTATGAAAAAGTGCCCGCATGATGAACTGACCATTATTATGCGACGTTATATGATGCGTATTGCCCAGACCATCGCGGAAGAGAGACACTGTTTATCTCTGGTGACCGGAGAGAGCGTAGGCCAGGTGGCAAGCCAGACCATGCAGGGACTGGCTGCAACGGATGCCGTGTGCCATATGCCTGTATTCCGTCCGTTGATTGCTTTTGATAAAAAACGATATCATTGATATTGCGGAAAAGATCAACACATTTGAGACATCCATCCAGCCATTTGAGGACTGCTGTACTATTTTTGTGGCAAAGCATCCTGTCACCAAACCGGATATTGCAAAGATGGAAAAATCAGAGACAAAACTGGCAGACACCATAGATGATATGGTAAAAGAAGCCGTCGAAACAAGAGAAGTAGTAGATGTGAGACCGGAATAAATGAAAAAAGCGTATGATAGGTGGAAAAAAGGGTAAAAAAGTGGCGGCCTGAAAAAGCCGAGCCGCCCCGTGTAAGTAACAATCCCAATAATATAGATATGATTATTCTACGATGAATGGTGCGAGTTTTGCAAGAATCTCGTCAACATTGTTCTCACTATGGATGTTCAAGTCGATTGGCTTAGATAAGTCAAGACTGAAAATACCCATGATGGATTTTGCGTCGATTACATATCTTCCGGAAACCAAGTCAAATTCAGCATCAAACTTTGTTACTTCGTTTACAAATGCCTTTACCTTTGTCAATGGAGTTTAAAGAAATTTTTACTGTTTTCATGATGTATTCCTCCTTTTTTGCTGTGTTAGAAAAAATTATTTTCTTCATGTATTATACTATTATGAAGTGGGCAAATTATGTCAATACTAAAAATTTACTAGGTGCACAAAAAAATACAGAGGATTTTGTGCAAAATGCTAGAAGACAACAAGGGAGGATCTATGAAAGCTGCATTTTTACGCTGGGATGCAAGGTAAATTACTACGAAACCGAGAAAAATCATGGAACAATTCCGTCTTAGAGGATATGAGGTGGTAGAGTTTTCTGAACCGGCGGATATTTACATCATAAATACCTGTACTGTTACCAATATGGCGGACCGCAAGTCCAGACAGATGCTGCACCGGGCTAAAAGAAAGAACCCGGATAGTCTGGTGGTGGCCGTAGGCTGTTATGTGGAAAGTGGAAAAGAAGTGCTGGAAAAAGATGAAGCGGTGGATGCGGTATTTTCCAATAAGGACAAGGAAAAACTGGCAGATCTCATTATAGAACGGTTCCACCTGATGGCCGGAGAGCGTGCCAAGGAACAGCCGGAAGAGATGGATCATGTGAAACACCGCACCCGGGCATATCTGAAAGTCCAGGATGGATGCAACCAGTTCTGCACCTATTGTATGATCCCTTATGTGAGAGGCCGGGGCGTATTAAAAAGCATGCCGGTGGACAAGGCACTGGAAGAGATAAAGGGGCTGGCGGCAAAGGGCTACAGAGAGGTAGTCTTAACCGGGATCCATTTGTCTTCTTATGGTGTGGACTGGCAGAAAGAGAAAAATTTTGTCAAGTTAAAGGGACAGATGCTTCTTGAACTCATAATGGAGGCGGCCAAGGTGCCCGGCATTGAAAGGATCCGCTGGGATCCCTGGAACCACGGATCATCGTAGAAGAATTTTTTACGACCACTGTCAGAGATCACAGAATTCTGCCCACACTTTCATCTTTCGCTGCAAAGCGGAAGCGAGGGGGAGTGCTAAAGCGGATGAACCGCCACTACACGCCGGAAGAGTATGAAAAAAAGGTAAAACTGATCCGGCAGTATTTTGAGCGGCCGGCCATTACTACCGATGTGATCGCAGGTTTTCCGGGAGAGACAGAGGAGGAATTTTTGGAAACAAGAGAATTTCTCCAAAGGATCGGACTGGCGGATATCCATGTATTTCCATATTCACCACGCACCGGCACAAAAGCAGCAGCCATGAAAGACCAGGTGCCGCCGGAAGTGAAAAAACAGCGGACAGAGATTTTGGCAGAGGACACAAGGGGGGTACAGAGAGGCTTACAGCCGGCAGTTTTTCCGGGAAGAAGAGGAAATTTTGTTTGAGGATACAGTTGTAGAAAACGGAGTGACCTATCTTTGCGGTCACAGCAAGCGTTATGTAAAGGTGGCAGTGCCGGAAGCAGAGGCGGAAAAACAGGACCTTGCATCCGGAAAAATCGGCAGAGTCGTGGTGGAAAAAATCATGGCCAGTGACATAGGGTGAAAAAAAGGTTGCGAATTTGTTATGAATATATTACAATATGTATAATAGTTTGATTGAATGAAAGGGGCATAAGACATGCAGGAGATTAACAATACACAGTATTTCAAAGTAGATGTAGACAGTGATTACGATGTGCGTGATGTCATTGCATCTGTTTACACTGCCTTGACTGAAAAAGGTTATAATCCGGTAAACCAGATCGTTGGTTATCTTATGTCTGGAGATCCGACTTATATTACGAGTCACAAAGGAGCCCGCAGCCTGATCATGAGAGCAGAGCGGGATGAGATCATTGAAGTGTTTTTGGAGGATTATATCAAGAATAACTTTGAGGGTAAATAATTCCTTTTGACAAAGTTATCGGGAATGGAAGAATTTAGTGAGGATTATGGGACTTGACTACGGTTCAGTGACAGTTGGCGTGGCGATCAGTGATTCCATGCAGTTGACGGCACAGCCCGTAGAAGTAATACAAAGAAAAAGTGAAAACAAGCTTCGCAGGACTCTTGCACGGATTGAAGAATTGGTGGAAGAGTATGAAGTGGGTCTAATTGTGCTTGGATTGCCAAAGAATATGAACAATACAGCAGGTGAGCGTGTTGTGGCTACAGAGGCATTCAGGGATAAACTGGCGGCACGGACCGGGCTTGAGATTGTAATGTGGGATGAACGGCTCAGTACGGTATCTGCTATGAGCGTGCTGAAAGAAGGCGGCGTCCGGCGTGAGGATCGCAAACAATATGTTGATAAGTTAGCAGCCAGTCTGATCCTGCAGGGATATTTAGACTTGATTCACGGATCTGAGGAAAAAAGTAAATAAAAGAGGCCGCATAAGACGGCAGAAAAGAGGACAAGAATGGATGGAAAGATCATGCTTACGGCTGACGATGGAAGCCAGGAGGCTTTTTTTTGTGTTGGAAAAAAGCAGACATAGCAGGAAAAAGTTATCTGTTAGTGACAGATCAGGTAGAAGAGGAAGAGGCGGATGCGCTGATTTTTGAAAGAAATACAGGAAGAAGATGTAGTATTGTATCAAGTCGTAGAGGACGAGAAGGAACTTATGATCATTTCCAAGTATTTTGAAGAGTTGTTAGATGAAGTTGAATTAAAACTGGAATAGAGAGGTGTCATTTTGAGAAAGAAAGAAAAGACAGGGAATGAGTCTGTAAAAATCATTCCATTGGGTGGTTTGGAACAGATTGGTATGAATATTACGGCTTTTCGAGACAGAAGAAAGTATTATTGTAGTGGACTGCGGACTGGCATTCCCGGAAGACGATATGTTAGGAGTCGATGTGGTCATTCCGGATATTTCTTATCTGTTGGATAACAAGGATAAGGTAAAAAGGATTTGTGATTACCCATGGCCATGAGGACCATATCGGATCGCTGCCATATATTTTACAGCAGCTGAATGTACCGATTTACGCTACAAAAGCTGACCATGGCAATCATTGAGAACAAGTTAAGAGAGCACAACCTGATTAATAATGTAAAACGAAAAGTCGTCACTTACGGACAGTATATCAATCTTGGAGATTTCCGTATTGAATTTATCCGTACGAACCATAGTATTGCAGATTCGGCGGCACTGGCTATTTATACGCCGGCCGGTATTGTAGTTCATACCGGAGACTTTAAGGTGGATTATACACCGGTCTTTGGTGATACCATTGATCTGGCCCGATTTGGAGAACTGGGCAAAAAAAGGGGTACTGGCATTGATGTGCGATAGTACCAATGTATTAAATCCTGGTTTCACAGAGTCGGAGCGTACGGTAGGGAAGACCTTCGATACAATTTTTGAAGAAAATGCCAAAAAGCCGTATTATTATCGCGACTTTTGCATCCAACGTAGACCGTGTGCAGCAGATTATTAATTCTGCCAAAAGCAGAACCGTAAGGTCGTGATTGAAGGCCGGAGCATGGTAAATATTGTGAATACGGCCATTGAATTGGGCTATATCCAGATGCCGGATCATATGCTGATCTCACTGGAAGAGATGAAAAATTATAAAGATGAGCAGCTGGTTCTGATCACTACAGGAAGCCAGGGAGAGGCAATGGCCGCCTTGTCCCGTATTGCAGCGAATATGCACCGTAAGATTTCTGTTATGCCGGGAGATGTGGTTATCTTTAGTTCCAGACCGATACCTGGTAATGAAAAATCCGTTGCAAAGGTTATTAATGAATTGTCCCAGAAGGGAGCCAAAGGTTATTATCCAGGATACTCATGTATCCGGTCATGCCTGCCAGGAAGAGATCAAGTTGATCTATTCTCTGGTGCGTCCCTAAGTTTGCTGTTCCGGTTCACGGTGAATACCGTCACCTGCAGGGACAGAGTCAGGTGGCCCAGCAGATGGGTGTGCCAAAGGACAATGTAAAGATCCTGCAGTCCGGAGATGTTGCTTGAGTTAAAGGCTGACAGTGCCAAGATTGTGGATAAAGTAAGAGCCCAGGGAATCATGGTAGATGGTCTGGGTGTTGGTGATGTAGGAAACATCGTGCTGAGAGACCGCCAGCATTTGTCAGAAAACGGACTGCTGGTAGTGGTACTGACACTGGAAAAAGGTTCCAATATGATCTTAGCGGGACCGGATATTGTATCCCGTGGATTTGTGTATGTAAGAGAGTCTGAGAATCTTATGGATGAGTGCCGTGAGATTGTAAATATTGCGCTGGACCGGCTTTATGACAGAGGAATCACAGACTGGGGACGGATGAAAACAGAGATTAAAGATGCCCTGAATGATTTCCTGTGGAAGAAGACAAAGAGAAATCCGATGATTCTTCCTATCATTATGGAGGTTTAATATGTTAAAGGCAGTACGCAACATGCTGATCATAATTTTAAATATTATATTTTATGCGGTAGTTGTGTTTGCCGGTATACAGATCTGTCGCAGCGGTTATTTTTTTCGCCTATGATGTGTTAGAGAGACCATGGCGGAGATGCCGCCGGGAACAGATAAAATGCTTACGGTCAGTGAGAATGAGTCCGTAGCCCAGGTGCTGACAGACTTACAGGAGAAGCACCTTATTAAGAGCAAGTATTCTTTCTATGCCCGTTTGCAGCTGGAAGAAAAAATAAACAAAAATTTCAGCCGGGGTGTATCCGCTGAACTCATCCATGACTTATGGGGAGATTATAGCGGTACTCTACCCGGAAAGTTAGAAAAAATTGCGTGTCACAAATCCCTTCGCCAGGTGGCGTTGGGATTTTGTTGCAGGAGGAACCCAATATGACGAAGTCATATTAAGGAATGGTTCCGACGACCTGCCGCCGAGCGAAGGCGAGGGGCGACACAGATTAGGGAGGAACCCGTGTGGAAGACAGAATGGAAGTATTTCTGGAGCGATACAGAAAACAGCCGCCGGCTTATATCATTGAATTAGAGAAAACTGCCAGGAAAAGAGCAGGTGCCTATCATCCGCCGTGCCACCAGAGATATACTGGGGTATATGTTGCGGACGAAAAACCGGAGAATGTACTGGAAGTGGGAACGGCCATCGGCTATTCTGCTTTGTATATGAAAGAAAATATGCCGAAAACAAGCAGGCTTACAACTGTAGAAAAAGTGGAAATGCGTCTGGTGAAAGCCAGAGAAAATATAGCCAGATATGACAAAGACAAGCAGATTACTTTGCTGGAAGGCGATGCAGCAGAGGTACTGAAAGAATTAGCTGAAACAGGAAAGAAGTATGATTTTATCTTTATGGATGCGGCCAAAGGCCAGTATCTGAACTTCCTTCCCTGGATCATGGAAGTTCTGACTTGTGGGGGAGTGCTTGTGACGGATAATATACTGCATGAAGGAGATATTCTGGAATCCCGGTATGGTGTCACCAGAAGGGACCGACCATTCATGGAAGAATGAGGGAATATCTACAGGCATTAAAAGACATGCCGGAACTGGACACCATCTGCCTGCCCTTTGGGGGATGGTTTGACAATATCGACGAAAATGTGTTAATGGAGGAAGAAAGATGAAACGACCTGAAATCCTGGCACCGGCCAGTAGTTTGAAGTGTTAAAGACTGCTATCCAATATGGAGCAGACGCTGTATATATTGGCGGAGAGGCCTATGGACTGCGGGCAAAAGCCAAGAATTTTTCCATGGAAGACATGAAAGAAGGCATTGAGTTTGCCCACGAAAGAGGAAAAAAGGTGTATGTTACAGCCAATATTACCGCCCACGACGGAGATTTAGAAGGAGTGGAGCAGTATTTTGAAGAGCTGAAAGAGATACATCCGGATGCGCTGATCATATCGGATCCCGGGGTTTTTACTATTGCAAGAGAGATATGTCCGGAGATAGATATACACATCAGCACCCAGGCCAACAATGTGAACTACCGTACATTCCGCTTCTGGAAAAATCAAGGGGCCACCGGGTTGTGACAGCCAGAGAGTTGTCCATTAAAGAGATTGAGGAGATTGATAAAAATATACCCGAAGATCTGGAAATCGAGACATTTGTCCATGGTGCTATGTGTATCTCTTATTCCGGAAGATGTCTTCTCAGTAACTATTTTACGGGACGAGATGCGAACCAGGGGCCTGTACCCATCCTTGCCGCTGGCGGTATCATCTGGTAGAAGAGACCAGACCGGGAGTATCTGCCGGTAGAAGAAAATGAGAGAGGAACCTATATTTTAATTCCAAAGATCTTTGTATGATCGAACATATACCGGAACTGGTACAGGCCGGTGTGGACAGTTTCAAGATTGAAGGACGCATGAAGACGGCTCTGTATGTGGCAGTGGTAGCCAGAACCTACAGTCAGGCATTGTCTGATTATATGGAGAGCGAAGAATTGTATAAAAGCCGGATCCCATATTATAAAGAAGAAATCGCAAAAGTGTACCTACAGACAGTTTACCACCGGCTTTTTCTTTGGCAAACCAACTCATGAAACACAGATTTATGACAGCAACACCTATCGCAAAGAATACAATTATCTGGGACTGATCGATGAGGTAGATGATCAGGGAAAAGTGCATTTTTCCCAGAAAAATAAATTTATGACAGGAGATACCATCGAGCTGATGGTGCCATCAGGAGAAAACCGACAGGCAAAAGTGCTCCGCATGTGGAATCAGTATGGGGAAGAGACGGACAGTTGTCCTCACCCGGGAGAAGCAATTACGATGGAACTGGACACAGAGGCAGCGCCTCACTGGATCATGAGACAGAAGGTAGAAGAATGAGTGTAAAAGAAGAAGTGCTGACACTGCTGGAGGCGAACAGAAGCGAGGATCTTTCAGGACAGCAGATCGCAGATCTTTTTGCAGGTGAGCCGAACGGCAGTGTGGGAAAGCGGTAAAAATCTGGAAGAAGAGGGATATGAGATCCACGCAGCAAGCAACCGGGGATATCGACTGTTAAATGACAGCGATGTGTTGTCAGAGGCGGGAATAAGACTTTCTCTGGAATCTGCTTATAAGGACTACCCGGTGGTTGTGTTAAAGGACACAGATTCTACCAATCAGGAGGTAAAAAAGACGGGCGTTAGAGGGAGCCAGACATGGTCTGCTTGTGCTGGCGGAACATCAGACAGCCGGAAAGGGAAGAAAGGGCAGGGGGTTTTATTCTCGGACCGTGCCGGTATTTATATGAGTATATTGTTCCGTCCCACAGGAGAAAAATGCGTCCAATGTGGTGTTGATCACAACGGCAGCCGCCGTGGCAGTGTGCCGGGCCATTCGTAAAACGCTGGGAGAACAGCCACAGATCAAATGGGTGAATGATGTGTATCTCCGTGGCAGAAAAATCTGTGGTATTCTTACCGAAGCGGTATCGGATTTTGAGTCGGGAGGTATTGATACGGTTGTGGTAGGAATTGGTATCAACTATCGGGAGCCGGAAGGAGGTTTTCCGGAAGAAATCCGACAGACTGCCGGTGTAGTGTGCGAAGGAGGCAAGATTGTTCCCAGAAATGTTTTAGTGGCAGAAGTCGCAAATGAGTTGTACCGGCTGTATGAAGGTCTTTCCCAGAAAACATTTATGGAAGACTATAAAAAGTGGTCCAATGTGCTGGGAAAAGAAGTGCGTTTTTCCACAGGATATGCTAATGTGCCGGAAAGTGAAGGACAGTGGCAGTATGGCAGAGCTGTGGATATTGACGAAGACGGAGGTCTGGTGGTTTTAGTGGACGGAAAAGAAAAAGTCCTCAGAACCGGTGAGATCACTCTGCGAGTGAATGAATGACGGGAGGCAGTTATGGCGAAAGTGTATGACACAGCAAAAGAAAAAAGAACGAGTCATCTTAGTGGCAGTGGATCTGTCGGAAAACAGTGATTCTACAACAGTAGATATTTCCTTGGATGAGCTGGAAGAACTGCAGCAGGGGGCTGTTACGGTAGGACGGGTCGTGCAGAAAAGAGATGCTTTTCACCCTGGTACTTACATTGGTAAAGGAAAGATGGAAGAACTGCGGGATCTGGTATGGCAGCAGCAGGCAGACACTATTGTGTGTGATGATGAGTTATCTCCGGCCCAGATCACCAATCTCAGCCAGGAGCTGGATGTGAAAGTGATCGACAGGACTGTTATGATATTGGATATTTTGCCGCCCATGCCAAGACCAGTGAGGGAAAACTTCAGGTAGAGCTGGCGCAGTTAAGGTACCGTTCTTCCGGCTCATGGGACTGGGAACAGCCATGTCCCGTCTGGGAGGCGGTATCGGTACCAGAGGTCCCGGTGAGAAAAAAACTGGAGATGGACCGGCGGCTTATCAAAGACCGCATAGCCTGGCTGAACAGGCAGTTGA